>Ga0209761_1000017_pt1 | contig 70051 bp, 77 predicted proteins | sample GraSoi013_1_40cm_4_FD_185818 | JGI IMG/M metagenome (GOLD analysis project Ga0209761, IMG submission 185818) | Grasslands soil microbial communities from the Angelo Coastal Reserve, California, USA - Sample 09_25_2013_1_40cm (SPAdes) (version 2) | ecosystem: Environmental > Terrestrial > Soil >... | reverse complement strand
AGCGCTGGGTTGACTAATGGTACATGCTATCAATTTCGTGTGTTTGCCATAAATTCTGTCGGAATTAGTAGCCCATCAAATAATGCAACCGCATCAACTCTTTCTGTACCTTCTGCACCTACAAACCTTGTTGCAAAAGCAGTTTCTTCATCTCAGATTAAGCTTGGCTGGAGTGCACCTAGCAATAATGGCGGAACTCCAATCACTGGGTATAAGATCGAGAAGAAAAATGGATGTGCGGGCAGCTTCATAATATTGGCTCATACTGTCAATTCAAGCACACTGTATTCAGATACTGGTCTTATAGCTAATACCTGTTATCTGTATAGAGTATCTGCAATTAATGTTATAGGTACTAGTTCCCCATCAGCTGACGCTATCGCAATTACCAACTCGTCACTTACTCATGTTCCAAGTGCTCCCACCGGATTGCATGTAACCACCGTATCAAATACTACACTGAAACTAACTTGGCATTCGCCATCTAGTAGCGGGGATTCTCCAATAACAGGTTATCTAATACAAAGAAACGGAACAACTATTGTAATCAATACGTTTACTAACCAAACCAATTTTACTGATACAAACCTATTGCCAAATCACAAGGAAACATACAGGACGGCTTCATGGAACAGTGTCGGTCTCGGGGCCTTTTCAAACTCCGCATCGGGAATAACTGCCAACTCAACTAGTGTCTCACCGCCAGGAACACCTGGCAACCTGACTGGAACCGGAACTCTCCCTTCCAATTTGGGGCAGTTAATTTCTGATTTTGTTCATGATCGTAACGCGCTTTTAAAACAAGAAAGAGCGGCTATACTCCATGCGATACATGAATGTCATGCAGAAATAAAAAATGCTTCTCATGATGACAAGAAGCAAATACACGATGAATGCAAGGCAAAGATAAAGGCGCTCAGAGAAAAATACAAGGAATCTCGAAAACAACTACAAGAAGAATTCAAGCAACTAAGAGAACAATCCAAGTTACAAATAGAGGACGACAAGATAAAGCTTGAAAATGCTACTCACGCAGCCAGTGATCTTGGAAAAGAAATCAAACAATCAGAAAAAGAAAACGAACAATCTGTCGGCAGTATTGCCAATCATGAAAGCGTTATCAAACATTTTGACAACACCACTAACAATCTTGCAAAAGAAATAAAGCACGTCAATAAGGACCTCAAGAAAAATAAAGGCAAGTCAGAAGGGAATAAAAAGCGAAATCACAACCAAGAAGATTAGTTTGCTCTAATTTTATTTTGGGTTCTGTTAACTTGTTGTCGAATTCTTCAAGCTGTTAATTTTCGTCTGGTCAAGATCCAGTCTTTAGGATTCGGTTCTCTCTTTTCCAATAGTAAACATCTTTCACATGTCCAGCTGGGCATGTGAAGTGTTTTAGAATATGGTCACCATTGGGGTTAGGAATTTCTCTTGTAACGCAATAATCTTGATCTAAGGGCGAAACTAGACGTATTCTTCCTCCACATTTTTCACATTCTGTAACTAAAATCTTGTAATTTGACACGGTGTAGCGTATGGACTGTAATGCCATAAGGGTTAGGGTTGCTTGCTTTTCTTGGCATTTTGAATGATTGTCAACCACTTGTTATCGTCCTCTACTTTGATACCGCAGATTTCGCTTGGCGTCTTACCATCTAAACCCATGTGTGGTCTAATGTAATTAGGTAGCAGGTATTTGGAGAATCAATGGAGGGGATAGCGCGTTTGGATTTCCTATGCTTTGCCAGACAAAGATTTGTGCTGTGTATGTTCCAGCTGTTCTAGGCATCCAAGATTGGCCAAGGCTTATAGCTTGGTTAGGTGATAAAGTCCCACCAATCCATGACAAAGAAAGGGTTATGCCATTGTGGTCCTGTATTTGTACAAGGTATGTAAAGGGCTGGTCTCTACTTTGTTTGTTAATTACGTCAGAGACAATTTGGACTTGCTGATTGACTGAAACTTTGTTAATAACATTACCGCTGGAATCTAATATTCTTGCGTTACTTGCCGGCGTCTTTTCTAAAGGAGGAAGACTAGTACCTACGGAGGTAGTAGCTACCATTCGTAGCTGATCAGATGGCGAATGAGGATATGGCAGGGTTCTGTCAACATATTCTACTGTAACCGCATCGCCGTCAGAAACATGCAGTCTGTTCCCTGAAGATTGAAAATCAGCAGTAAAGTAGACCGTACCTTCAAAGACTCCAGTAGATTCACCTGTCTCTGTCATGGTAAGCTTGATGCCGCCAGAATCAGAATCTGACCAAACACTGGTTTCAAACTTGTCTATCGCTTTGGGATTAAGGTTCATGTCTGGGTCAAAAATTTGCAGTGTTCCCTTACCACCCGCGGGATAGTTTGATTGAAGCCATTTGACTTCGCCTGTATTCCAGCTAATTAAAGCTGAACCAGTAACGGTTCTATCGCGTGAATATTCAAAGGAGACTGATATTCCATCATTGCCAGTACTTGGAAGAAAACCATCTGTAGGACCACATATTGGATTGCATGACGATTCCATACCTGATGGGTTGGCACCTTCGCCATCCACTCCAATTGAGCCTTTTTGGGCCGGGTCACCAGTAAGTATGAGATATCCTGTGAATATTCCAGTGTTAGTGCCAGTCTCCACTAATTGATATGGTATACTGTGACCTGTTGTAGATACTGTGACTTTATCGTCTGTGGTAGTCCCTATTACGTCAACCACGTTGGGGTCAGAATTGAAATCAGGCGCATCTATCCTGATATAAAACTGGTCTGTCCAGCTGAACACTTTCTTGTTCAAATGAACCGGTGATGAGCCTGTATCGTTTTTTGATACAGAGACTTGGGTTGATTCTGGATTGGAAAGGGCATATGAAGGAAGGAAAAGGTAATTAACAATTAATCCGATTGCAATTAACTTGACAATTGACATCTAATAGTTCTTGAAGATAATATGCCCTGCATAAGCTTTTCAGATATAGTACTATTTTCTATGGGATGCTTGGCTTGCAATGACAATGAATCAGGAAATCCTCTCAAGAAGGGACTGTTTATCTTCATAGTACAGGCGCAAAACAGAATCTTCTTCAAGCGATTTTAGTAGATACAAAAATCCTCCCTTTCTTACCTTCTTCATGTCTTTAATGATGTAAATCTTGTCTTCTTCCTCTGATTCCGTCAAGCGTACTCTTTCGCCGCGATTGAAAGTAGGCATATTGTTTGCAAAAAAATAATCATAATTTAATCTTACTCATGAATCATAACTGAGCAAAGGTCAGTGCGATCCAACTAATGTGAGATCCAGCTGTCTGAGGCGTTACAATAACACTTAGGGCATTAAACCGAAATTATCTATTAGATCATCTTTTAATCTTCCGTTCATCAAGATACCGATCTATGAATACTAATGCCAAAAAAGCTTTGAAACTTCATAAAAGACTAAGGGGAAAGATAATTGTTAAAAGCAAGATCCAAAAGTTGAGACCTGGAGAGATCCAGCTAATTTACACCCCAGGCGTGGCAGCAGTATGTAAAGTAATCTATCGCCATCCAGAACAAAAGTACAATCTGACTACAAAATGGAACAACGTAGCAATAGTAACAGACGGAACAAGGATTCTTGGTTTGGGAAATATTGGTCCTTATGCTGCGCTGCCTGTCATGGAAGGAAAGGCAGTATTATATCAGGAATTTGGAGGCGTGAGCGCCTTTCCCATATGCCTTAATACTACAAAAAAAGAAGAAATCATCGCTACAATCAAGGCTCTAGAGCCTGCGTTTGGCGCAATAAACCTGGAAGATATAGAATCACCGAAAGTTTTAGAGATCTCAGACGAGCTTGATAAATCGCTTCCCATTCCGGTCTTTCATGATGACAGGCACGGAACATCAGTTGTGGTGCTAGCGGCACTACTGAATTCTCTTAGACTAATCAAAAAGGATCTTTCTTCACTTAAAATAGTGATAGCCGGAGCGGGATCAGCAGGATATGGCATATGCAAGTTACTTTGCGCTGCACGTTGCCGTTATCTTATAGTGGTTGATTCTGACGGCGCCATATACAAAGGTAGGACAGAAAACATGAACAAATACAAAAGGGAAATTGCAGCTATCACAAATCCCAAAAAAGAAAAAGGCTCTCTTTATGATGTTTTGAAAAATTCTGATGTATTTGTTGGCGTATCTGGAAAAAAGAACCTTGTTACACCAAGGATGATAAAGGAAATGAATCAAGATCCAATAATCTTCTCTTTAACAAATCCCGATCCAGAGATAAAGCCAGACACGGCAAAAAAAGCGGGAGCTAAAATCGTAGCTACTGGAAGCTATCTGTATCATAATAAAGTCAATAACGCACTTGTCTTTCCCCATCTGATGCGAGTAATTTTGGATAGTAGAATAAAGAAAATCACAACAGATATGATGCTTGCTGCTGCAAATGCCATTTCAAAAACCGTCCCTGATAAGCAACTTGGCTATGAACACATACTCCCAGATATGTTTGACAAGAATATACAGAAAAATCTCTCTAAATATCTAGCGAGTTTTAAAACCTCATTATAATGACTTCTCACTGAGAACACCAATGCCTGAGTTGTTTTATTTTTGACTTGAGAGTAAAGTAACGAAGTAAACTCAGCAAAACTTGGGTTAACAACAGTCAGTAACTGCTATAAGAAGCGTATATTATCATATTTTGCTCTAAATGCAAACTTCAAGCACCAAAAAGACCCAAGAATACTATAAGCACGTTTCTCTATTTTGGACAGACTTGCTGTCTCTGATGGCAAGTAAGCCATACGCACTCTCATCTGCTGGCCCGATGAGAAAATTTGGAACAAATATGAAAAAGCTTAGCACCGAACTAATAGAAGCAAACGACGACCTACTTGAATTTAACACAAGACTCTCAGAATATTATAAACAGCTTACCGATACGTGGACTGAGGCACAAAAACAATTCAACAAAAAAGTGCCAGAACTACCAAACGATGCAGAACATATAGAAGCATCAAAGCGTGTTTGGATAGACATATTTGAAAACTACTTTACAACTTTGTTTGACTCTACTAAATTTGCCGAAAATTTTGGCAAGCTAGTATCAAGTGAGCTTGAACTTGCCAAACATTGGAATAGTATGATGTCAGTACTGCTAGATAATGCTAATCTTCCTACTAAAGATGACATAAACGAAGTCTACAAGGAGTTGCATTCCCTCAAAAAAAGATTAGCTAAGATGGAAAAAGACAGCAATCACAGGACGGTAAAGAGAAATGGTAAATGAGCTAAAAATAGACCCAAAGCTAGTAGAAGAATTTCTTAACATCAACAAGAACATCTTTGAAGCTCCAAAGCTTGTGCGTGCACCAGACGAGATCAATCTAGACATGACTCCCTATGATGTGGCATACTCGGAAGACAAAATTAGACTTCTTCACTTTCATCCAACAACTGAAAGACAGGTGAAGACTCCGCTGGTCATAGTATATGCGCTGATAAATCGCTACCATATACTGGATATTCATCCACAGAAAAGCTGGGTGAGAAATTTGTTAAACCAAGGAGTAGATGTCTACCTTGTTGACTGGGGAACTCCAACTAACGCAGACAAGTTTCTCGGATTTGATGATTATGTTAATGGCTATATTGACAACTGTGTTGATTTTATAGCCAAAGAAACAGGAGAGGAAAAGGTCTCTATGCAGGGATATTGTACAGGGGGAACTTTGGCAACTGTATACGCATCTCTGCATCCCACAAGGCTGAAAACTCTCACACTTACGGCTCCTGTAATTGACGGTAAAAGAGACACTACGGTTGTTGGAAATCTTGCAAAACATATCGATGTTGACAAGCTTGTTGATACCATTGGAAACATGCCTCCAGAATTCATGTACTTTGTCTTTTCGGTACTAAAGCCATTTGAACAAGGCCTTGAAAAATATGTCAATTTCTTCAAAAATATTCATGACAAAGACTATGTTGAAAACTTTATTCGTGTGGAAAAATGGTTAAGTGATACTCCACCCATTCCAGGAGAGCTCTTCAGGCAATGGATAAAGGACGTATACCAGGAGAACTTGCTTATTCAGAGCAAGATGTACGTAGGTGGGAAACAAGTTTCCCTTAAGAACATAAACATGCCGTTGTTCACGCAGGTTGCAGTGGCCGATCATTTGGTCTCACCAGAATCTAGCATGCCTATTCATTATGCAGTCTCAAGTGAAGACAAATCTCTGCAGATATACACGACTGGACACGTGGGCATGATTGCAAGTTCATTCTCTCAAAAAAGAGTACTGCCTGAATTTGGCCAGTGGTTAAAAGAAAGGTCAAATAAATAAGGAAATGGATTTACCTACTGATTTCGTGTAGGTGTCCATGCTGAGATCCACGATTGTAGCATATTTTCATTTAGCTCCGAAAATGCCTTTGTGCTGTCATTGAATGACTTTAGGTTTTGTCGGGCCACGTCAATTGTTGCTAGTGCAATCTTGTTCTGAACTGAACGTGCTTTGATAATCTCTTCCGTTGCGTCATTTACCATCTTGATATATGCTGATGGCACGTTGGTGTTTAGTCCGCTCTTTGTTGCATATTCCTGTTGTAGCGAAACTGCGGAACCAAATGCATTCTTCCATGCCTCGGTATATTCTTGCTGAAGATTTGTTATTGACTGCAGGTACTGTGGAAGAGATTTCTCTACGTCATCAAAGAACTTGTCGATGTTTTGTTTGTATACTGCAAAGATCTCTTTTGTTTCTGGTGTTGTCTTACTCACTTTTTCACCTCCCTTTTCTGTTTCTTTTCAATTGGAACGATTATTACTTGAACCAAGTCACCCTCTCCAATTTTCAGAGCGTCTCTTTCTGCTTCTGGAATTGATATTCTTCCGTTGCTGCCAACCGTTGTCTTAAATGCGCCCCATGACAAAAACTGTGGAACTGACTGTGACATCTTGGACCAACTTTCTATTGCCTTTGCTTGAAAGTCTCCCACATTTTGCATAAATTCGGACTGGACTTTTGCGTTTTTTTCAACTATCTCCCTTAGTGTATCAGCTGGGTTGAACGGTCCTTTTTGCTGATTCGTCAACTCACCAAAAGTCTTGAAAAAGTCCATCTGGGCCTTTCCGCCTTTTTGTATCCATTCTTTGAACATGGTAGATGGGTCATATTGGTTTTGGTTACCAGTCATTGGTAATATATGGAAATCCGTTGAATATAAGTCTACTGGTAATAATTGGTACTCATTACCAATTCACGGTCTAAAAAATTCAGTATTATATCTGCGAATTTTTCTGGCTGTTCTACATGGGGTACATGTCCGCATCCTGGAATCTCAACAAATCTTGATTCTGTGATCGCAGACATAAATGGACTGGCATACTCTACTGGAATCACCTTGTCCTGCTTCCCCCATAGTATCAAAGTGGGTGACGTTATCTTTCGAAGCTTGTCCTCAAAATCCGTATCGTTCTTGATGCCCAAAACAGTTGAAAGGATTGCAAACTTTGCGTTTGGAAGGTTCATTCTTGTGATAAAGTCGTTTACTAACCTTTGTTCGACCTCTCCTTTCTCCACCATCATCCTAAGGGCCATATGTGCATTATCAGGCGTGGGATAGAGCGCAGCCAACATGTATGCGTCAAGGGCAGGAGTGGATCTCTTCATCATCCCTGAAGGAGATACTAAAACGATCTTATCTATGACACCACTTTGAGTGCTAGCACACTCCGCAACTATCTGACCTCCTAGCGAAGATCCAATCAGACTTGTCCTTTCTATGCCAAGTGCTCCTAAAAATCTAAACACAAAATTTGAAAGAAAATCCATGGTATAGTCTACTGACGGCTTGTCACTATGGCCAAAACCGATCAAGTCTGGTATGATCAGTCGATATTTTGACCTCAGATGGGGAATCACACGAAGCCATCTTTCTGCAGAGGCACCAAGGCCGTGGATAAGAACCAGGGTCTCGTCAGAATCACCGTCGTCGAGATACCTTGTGTTGTATCCTGCCACGCTTACAAATCGCTCTTTCAAGGATGTTTGTTCGCAGTTTCTACACAAGATAACCTTTTCCATAACAACATTTAGACAGAATGTTATGATTATTGAATCTCAGCTAACTTTTCAGCTGCATCCCTTTCGCCTTTTTCTATAAGTTGCTTTATTGTTGTAATAGAAAAATCAGCATCCTCAAAGAGAAAGTGCGAGTCCTCCTGACGTTGTATCCTTACTATCTGATCTATTATTGCGCCTCTTTCACCTGCCAGCTTTTGGTACTCTTGCTCTATTCTTGAAATCTTTGCCTTAGAATTGTCATCTAGAGGAACCTTGATGAGAATTTCATACATTTCTCTAACAAGCGAAAGATATCGGTTGATGACCCTTGACATGCGAAGGTTGTGTAACGTCTTATCTGCATGCATGATATCCCTTGCCCTATGCCATACCTCGATCATGTTTCTTGGAAGCTCGTGTTGTTTGTCTGGAAACACGTCTACGATGTAAACCCTCTTGTCATGCTTTGGAGAAGCATCAATGACTTCTCGAAGAGGTGTATTACTAAGTAACGTTCCATCCCATAGGTACTTGCCATTAATTTGTGTCCAAGATATTCCATAAAATGGATATCCTGCACATGCAAGAATGTGATCTGCCATTATGTTGTCGTACATGCTATCAAACACAGATGGTTTTGCGTTTTCTACGTCAGTTGATGTTATTATCAGCCGCGGTCTTTTTTGTTCCCTTATTTTTTTAAAATCTACATATTCATTTAACGTATTTTTCAGTGGCCTTAGATCGTAAAGATATGGCCACAAAAATGGAAAGAAGTAATCAGGAGAAGGCAGAAACCATTTTGGTAAAAATAATTTAGGATTGCCCCAAATGGCAGAGTTCATAGATGCAAAGTATGGTCTAACATTATCTGGCAACCCAGGCGGAGTAAGATATTCTGCTATATCTAACCAAAAATTCTCCAAGTCTTTCACAGGATCATTTTTTGCACCAGCAATTATTGCTGCGTTTATTGCGCCGATCGAAGTTCCTGCGACGATATCAAATTTTATTCCATGCTTATTTAGAGCCTTGTACACGCCGCATTCGTATGCTCCAAGTGATCCTCCACCTTGTAAAATGAGGACTGTCTCAAAACTCAACTTTTTGTTCTCTTTTTGAGATAGACTTTGCATTCAATATGAATTATTCCGTAAAATATTAAAAGGTTTGATAATGTATTGCGATAGTTTACAACTGAGAATTACTATAACATTATAATACGATGATTCCACAGTATGGTCCGTGAGTTTCAAAACAATCAATCCAGCCACCGAACAGGTCATGGTGGAATATCAAAACATTAGCAAAGACGAACTTCAGACAATTGTAAAAAAATCTAGAATCGCATTTCATGACTGGAAGAAAAACATCAAAAAAAGAGCAGATTACTTGCATATCTTTGCGCAAGAGCTAAGAAAGGAAAAGGCCAAGCTTGCGCGCGTTGCAACAAATGAAATGGGAAAGCCTATCAAAGAATCAATTTCAGAAGTGGAAAAATGTGCGTGGGCAATGGAATTCTACGGGGATAATGGTGAGATCTTTCTAAACCCTGAAGTTGTTAATACTGATGCTCGAAAGAGCTACATTTCATTTGAACCACTCGGAGTGATTGGAAGTATAATGCCATGGAATTTTCCCTATTGGCAAGCGCTGAGGTTTGCAGCTCCCTGTCTTATGTCGGGAAATACCGTGGTGCTAAAGCCTGCAAGTGCAACTATGCAGTGTGGAATAGAGATAGAAAATACCTTGAAGGCAATTGGATTGCCGGAGGGCGTATTTCAGACAATAGTAGGCGATTCAAGTATAGCAGAACAACTTATCGACTCTGATGTAAATGCAGTAACATTTACCGGAAGTAACATAGTCGGTGCTAAAGTAGCTCAAAGGGCTACATCTCAGATAAAAAAGTGTGTTCTTGAACTTGGTGGCAGTGATCCTTTTATCGTGTGCTCGGACGCAGATATAGAAAAGGCATCAACCGGTGCAGTAAAAGGAAGATTCATCAATTGTGGCCAAAGTTGTATTGCATCTAAGCGATTCTTTGTTGTCAAAAAAGTAGCAAAGGACTTCATTGAGAAATTTCTTCAAAAAGCTGAAAGACTAAAGGTTGGGGACCCCATATCTGAAGATACTGATATAGGGCCATTGGTAAATGCAGCTGGCCTCAATAAAATAGAAGATCTTGTAAAAGACGCAGCAAGCAACGGTGCGCAGGTATTGACAGGAGGAAAGAGATTGAGGAGTAAAGGATACTTTTATGCCCCTACTCTTTTGGATAGGGTTACCACCAAGATGAGAGTAGCTAAAGAAGAAGTGTTTGGCCCCGTTGCACCAATAACTACAGTGGAAGACGAGATGGAAGCAATAAAACTTGCCAATGAATCCCAATTTGGCCTAGGTGCCAGCTTATGGACTCAGGACCTTGAACGGGCAAAAAAACTATCCGAATTGGTAGAATCTGGTATAGTCACCGTAAACAATGTTGTCATATCGGATCCTAGAATTCCCTTTGGCGGAATCAAACAAAGTGGATTTGGAAGAGAGCTATCAAGATATGGAATGCTTGAATTTGTTAACATGAAGTCTGTGAGGTTCTACGACCAACTAGTGATTCATCACCACGTCGAATAGGATTCTTTGAAGTGATTCAAAAGTTTGAATCCATTGTCTTAGAGCACGAGTATCCCTTCCATGAATCGTCCATGTTTTTTGCCCCTTTAGTCCTTTTAACCACAAAGCTATTTCCGTAATTCCTTGATAAAAAGGAATCAAAAGTCAACTTTCCGGGAAAACAACATGAACCTTTTTCTAACTCTCTTGCTATAACATTACATGTCCCTTGAGAAACTGTTAGATAACATCATGAATACTGACTCGCACATCAGATACGTGACTATCTGTGACATGGACGGAAAGGAAATTCAAACATCAATTCGAGAGAATGTTACACCTTTGCTTAATGACGAAGAAACCAAAGAGACACTTCACTACGCAGTTAATGCATGGAAGACACGAAGCAAGTTTGCGCCAAAGATTGGCAAAGGAAAGTATGTCCTAGCTGTTTATGAAAAACTCAGGAGATTGACAATGCCCATAGGAGAAAAATACTTGCTCTTGATTACTTGGGGAACTGATGGCGGAACAGCTGACATAATCGAGCATCTTCAGAACATGTTCTCCGGAGATTACACACGTGATTGGTGAGCAGCAGAGACTCAAATAGTGGTCTGAGTAAGCTAGTAATCTTTATCCTTTAGAAAACCTACTAGACAATACGAATTACAAGTCATTATATGAAAAAGTCATGGCACTTGACCCCAAAATTAGATTTGCGACAATATTTGACATGAATGGTAAAGTAATGATAAGTGGCCATCGTAAGGGTGTGGAGAATCTTCTTTCACCAGAAGAAAGTCAAAAGTCACTTCAGCTCGCAATTAATGCTTGGAAATCTCGTAACGAAGTTTCAAATAAGATTGGAAAGGGGAAATACGCGCTAGTGGAATATGAAAAGCTAAAACGAATTACGATGCCATTAGATGAAGATCACATTCTCTATATAACTACTGATGTGGAAGCGGACCATGCACCTATAATTTATCGAGCCTTAAGATTAAAGCAGGATATGCTTCACAGTCCAGATGGAATGCCTTGAAGGTTAGTACAAAATTTCTCAGATAAATTAACGAATATTTCTATAAATAGTGAAATCTAAATTTTGGCAAGGCCGCGTTTTGATTTTTTAAAATAGTTTGTAATACAATCTTCATGAGTGTATCTAATGGGGTCGCAGGAAGTTTGGCAAAACCAGCAAATACCTTTACGATATTCTGGTAACTAGATCACTCTCATTTCCTTTATACGTCATTCCTGGTCTTATTTTTGATCCAAGCGTATTTACACACGATCTTATTTTTGAGATATTATAGGAATATGATCAAATCGACAAAGCAAAGAAGAACAATACATCAACCAACGAAAAAATAGCAAGACTGCAAACATATTTTACTACAACCTAATTCTATAGTAGTCCCAACGTTCTGGATTAAACGGTCTTGTAAATTCTATCTGTTCTCCTCGTTGAATTCTACTTGATATTACATCTCTTAGTGCAAAACTTGCCAGGTACTTGTAACCCTTTGCTTGGGCTTGCATTGTAAATAAGAGTCTCATCTCGCGTCCTCCCTTCTGGCCCCAATATCCCATTCTAATAGCTATTGGCTCCAAAAATGCCGTGTTTGACAATCCATAATTTGGTTCGTTAAGATCTGGCCGCAATCCATATCCTTCAATAGGACCGCCTTTGGCAAAACCAACTATTGGTCCATTCCCGCTTCCAAGTCTCAATGTATTGAGAATCGTATAAGCATCTCTCACGGAATCAGCAAATTCTTCCTTTTTGAACTGCAGTGGAAGAGGCAGCTCTTCATGTATCTTATCCAGGGTTTTTATGAAATCAGAGTCCCTTCGTATAGATATTGGTTCTATGTTTGCAAAAAATCTGGCGTTATCATAGACAAGAGATGCCTCAATCTGTATTTCTTGCTCTCGCAATTTCATAAATGACAAAACATTGTCCATGAAATTCTTTCTCATCTCCCTTGGAAGTGAACGCAATATTCTCTGGCACATCTCGGCTTCGTTGTTGAGAAGATCCTCAAAATACGAAACAGATCTCCTTACGATGTAAATTGGATGCCATGCCAACGCATGAGCATTTTTTTGTGCCATCTCCATTGCTTTTGTAAAATCACCAAGAGCATATCCTCCAATTCTGTCAGCAACTGATAGAAACCAACCAAGCTTTCTAAAATGCTCCTTTTTGATATCATCATCTTTTGTGATATTTGATTTCGACAAGTATTCATCAATCTCTTTCTCCACAGTCTTTCTTATATCCTCAGTCCAGGGATGGGTGGTCCTCAGAATTAGTGCTGCAATCAAATTTTCATCAATGCCTGCATCTTCTAGCAGTGAATGTAGTTTTTGATCGGTCAACACAAATCTTACTGCATCTTCTTCATGTGGCTTGTCTACCTTCTTGCCTGGATCATAGTCATGAAATAGAGCGGCTACAAAAAGGTACGGAAAATCTTCTTTTGCAAACTTGGCATGTAGGCTCTCCCATTGAGCTGCTAGAAGTGTCACATACGTAACTTCCAGCTCATGAACGATATTGTGATACCCATAATAGTTTACTCCCAGTCCCTTTGACTCGAATAGTTCGACTGTATAATCAAGGATCTTGGAATAACATGTTCTATCTAATCCGTTTGTAACCAATATTTTTTGGATCTCATCTCGTAATGCTACTGGATTTTGGCTTTGTAGCAACAGAAGAGGATCAGTTATGTGGGTTTTAAGTCCTACCTCCTAAATTAGCCGTGGAACATATGTAACACTAGAACACTAGCCAGGATTAATCATGTTCCTAGAACCATACACTATATGGAAAACGAACCCCGAAAAGATGAGACGTTGGGAAGCATGGAAATCGACGCCATTGACCTCATTGAGGGAGGGATGGGCAAAAGAGCTATGGAAAAGTTGCATAAGCAAATTTGCTCCAAATTTGTTCAATAACAATCATTTGCAAGAATTTCGTATTTTCTAGAGAGCACTGAATAATGAATATCCAGCGGACAGATTTTTACATTATCATATAAGTAGTTTTACTGCATCTAAAATCTAAAGAGAAAAATTGGACGGAATAATCTGTAACTCATCTCCGCTGACTATCAAAGCAAATAATCACAAGTAAAGGTCAAATACAAGACTTCTAAAAGGACTTTATGCTCCATTTGTCATACGCGATTATGGTGGCTCTAGCTGTTTCAGTGGGAGTTGCACCAATCTTTGCGCAGACACAAAATCAATTTTCTGTCATGGACCCTGCCGGCGGGCAGTCATATCCTGTAAACTATAGTATCACAGGAGGAGCGGTAAACGATATGTCGATCAACACAAACGAAACCTCGCTTGTCGTGTCGATCCAGTCAACAGGTGCTGGTAATCTTACAATGACTCTTCCAAGGACACTAATAGACGCTAAGGCTGGCGCAGACGATGATCTGTTCTTTGTCCTAGTAGACGGTGCTGACACAGATTTTAACGAGTCAAAGACCAATACGGATAGAACTCTAACGGTATCTTTTCCTGATGGAACTCAACAAATAGAGGTAATTGGAACACAAGTAGTCCCAGAGTTTGCTGGATTAGCATTTGCAATACTTGCAATTTCAATTCTAATGATAATCGTTTTTTCCACCAAAACCACAATAAGATTCAGACAATAACCTACCACTTTCTTTTACTGCGTATCTATAATCTGATTATCTAGCTAAATCCTGCACCAAACTGGTCCCCATATTGGAGTGGATCGATAGAGTCAGAGCTTTTCAATTTCAGATACAAAAAGACTTCATTTACTAATTGTACCGCATCCTCGTCTTTGAGATGAAATTCGTTTTTCACGTAATCGTGATACTTTTTCAGCTTCTGTGGGTCTTGTTCATCCACAGATATCCTGTCTGAAATAACTAACGCCGCCACCTTTTCAATCCGGGAATTATAGTCTGAATCACTCAACATTTTTTAGCTCCGATTCTGGCTTTTAAGTGATTGGAGGTATGCGACCGCATAAGATTTGAAAGTAGCATTTTCAAGCATCTTACGTCTTGGATGCGAGCCAACATGCCTGCATATTGCTCTAATAGGTGATTACCACTTTTGGCAGATGGGTTTTTTATATTATTAGATTGGAAACACCCTAGGTATTATAATGCAAGCTGAAAAATTGGCTGTGAATTCAGACATAAGCATCTTTGACACTGAACCAGATTCCAGTTTGTATCAGCACAAGTTACAGCTTGACAAAGTAAGGGACGAACTTATGAAATTTGGGCTGTCATCAAACCAAGCTAAAGTGTTCATATATCTTTCAAAATGTGGACCAAAAAAAGCGTCTGACATCTTCAAGGCCCTGGACTTGCCAAGGACAGAAACATATGGAATTCTTAATGGGTTACAAAGTCGTGGTATTATTACTGCTGAATTTTCCACTCCTGTAATCTATGCTGCGCTTCCTTTGAGGGATACGCTTGAGGCTCTTGTAAATGCGGAGAAGGAGAAGATCAACATACTTGCAAAACGAGAAAGTAAGCTTGTCGAGCTGTGGAATGAAATACCAACAGGTATTGCGGAAGGAAGGACTACTAGGAGAGAACAATTACAAATGCTTCAGGGAAACCCGCAAATTCATTCTAAAGCCAGACAGATGGTGGAAAGTGCGAAGGAAGAAATTAGAATATTTTGTACATTAAAGGATCTTTCTAGTTTCTATCATTCAGACCTTATTGATATGTTATCAAGTTCAGTTGCAGATGTAAAGTTCATCATATCTCCAGCTACTATGATACCATCTTTTGCGCGGAAAATTAATAAAAGAAGGATTAGGTTGATGCCCAACACCAAGACTGAAAATCAATGCTTTGTAGTAAAGGATTCAGAAGTTTTGATTTTCTTAAGAAATGCGAGCTTCGCCCCAAACAACGTCTTTGCCATATGGACTGATTCAAAAACACTTGCAGAATCCATGACTCTGTTGTTTGATTGTTGTTGGGAAAAATCAGATACGATTCATTAAATTTATCTCATATATTTTAGATCGCATAATATGTTGTAATGCCAGATTCGCGGATTGACAAATACCTGCAACAACTGTACAAAAAATAACTCCCAAAATCACACAAATCAAAGATCTTCTTTTGATGATTTCTCATCTTCGAACTCGTCATCGAGATACTCTATATACACTTCTTCCCCGTTCTCTCTGTTTTCATTAAGGTATTCTTCTTTACCTAGTTGCTTTTTCTTGTTATTCATATCTAGTAGCCGTCTTCTGTATACCTAAGCTTATAATCTTTGAAAAATAATACATGCACCCTAGCAGCTAGGCCATGAGGGTTGGTGTCTGGGCCTTTGCTGGAGCACGCTGCCGGGTAGCATGATGCATATGTCATCTAAAAATCAGCAGATAAGGTCTGGTCTGTATGTAGGAGCGACATACAACTTTTTCAGGCTCGATTCCTCACAGGTATTCTTCTGAAACAAATATCGGCAGTTTTAGATAACATACCAAAGCTCGACGGTAATATTGACGCGTGCACATTGAAATAACTGGAAAATACACACTGATTTGCAAGTGAAGACCAGTATGATGGTAATTGTTGGATTAACAGTAGCTACAATTATTGGTGCAATCTTCCTAACTCTAACATTTGTGAATAACTCTAGCTTGGATTATAGCTCATTGCCAAAGAAAACATCCTTTTCAATAACAGAATACAAAATACCCGATCTAACCAGTTCGCCATTATTTCCAGTTTATGATAATATGCGTCACGTAATATGGGTAGGTGATACCAGAAATAACAGCAGTAGAATTTGGGAATTTGACATAATCAAACATGAATTTGTAGAACACAAGCTTGATAGTGTAAGATATGTAACTGTGATAACATTAGACTCGGATGGCAACCTATGGTATATAGATCCTGCGTCAAGATTCCTTGGACATTATAACCCAAATAATCAAACTAATAAGATAATAAAAATCCCTTCAAACGGGACTCTGACTAGCATAGTTTTAGATCCTGCAGGCAACGTCTGGATATCTGGAACTAGTTCTGATGTCTTTTTGAAATATTATGTCCATAACGCAACCTTTTTAGAAATTCCGACGCCAACACCTCATGCCTCGCCCCTAGGCATGGCGAAAGATAAATCCGGTACGATATGGGTTGCTGAAGCAATAGGCGCATTAGCAAGGGTAGATCCTACTCTTAACAAGATTACGGAATATCATCCACATGACATCAAGTTGAAGATTCCAGTTGCAACTCAATTGGATCCAGGCGATGCAATTGTATATATTACAGAGCACGGTGAAGACGCTCTTTTTTCATTTGATACAAAATCTGAAAATTTTGTGAGACATGCACTGCATCATGATCCTCAAGCACTTCCGTATGGGATGGCATTTGATAAACATGGAAATCTGTGGGTTGCAGAACATACGGTAAACAAAGTAGCAGTATTTGTTCCCTCTACAGGTTATAGTACCGAGATACAGATTCCATCTCCAAATCCCTTGACACAGTGGCTTGCGGCTGACGAGGAAGGAAGAATTTGGCTTGCCGAACCTGGTGGGGCCGCAATCGGTGTTATAAATGAGACAAATTAATTTACTTACCATTATTCCAAGATTAAGCTGCTAAATCTGCATCTGAGATTATCACTATAGTTGTCAAGGTAGTGTTGACCAATCCAAAAAACAATAAGTCAACTGAATCAAATGATAAGGGTATGTAAAATGATTTGAGTTGAAGATCTTTTTATGTTGCAACTTTATCATTATATTGGATAGCAATCATGACTCAGGTGATCATACACCATCGGTAGATGGTCCCAAGACAGGTCTCAAGTCACATGGTTGGTATCCCTACTTGTGTTCAGAGAATTTCTTCTAGGGTACGAACCATGGTAGATAAAAATGACAGAGCTTATGAACAAGTAAAGAAATACTACTAGGTATGAAAACAAAACTGCATGAGGAGCGCGTTAAGGCCCAGAACCTGGATGCAAGCTGCAGGGTTCTAAACATTTGGCAGGTACTGGGCAAAAGATGGGCGTTGCCAATATTGAAGAATTTGAGCACAAAAGATGTGATACGATTCAACGAGCTAAAGAGAATACTTCCAGGAATAAGCAGTACTGCCTTGTCAGAAAGACTGGCCGACCTTGAGAGAGAAGGGCTGGTCTACAAGAAAATCTATCCCGAGGTGCCCTCAAGGGTAGAGTATAGTCTAACTAGACGTGCGAGAGAACTGGAAGCAATTCTTGACGACTTGGGACGATGGGCAGACAGATGGCAATCTCAAACTGCCGACGCAAAATCTATCTAGAGCTATTGATTAATTGGATATTTTTCAGGAAGATCAATTAGTATAAGTTCAGATGGATTCTCTGCCTTGATGTAAATCAGTTCTTCGTTTTCTATTCTTGCCGCGTCTCTTTCCTGCAAAGTATCTCCATTTATTTTGATGTTACCACTTATCACAAATAGATACAGTTTTCTCTGCTCTTCTAGACCGTATTTGATTTCCTTGCTTGATTCCAATGAAGAAACGTATATCTTTACGTCCTGATGAATTCTCAATAAACTATCTTCTGTAGAGCCATCTGAACCTACAACAGGAAGGAGTTTGTTTAGTCTTTCCTGTCTAGTAAAGACACGTTGTTGCCAGGCTGGTAGCAACCCTTTCTTGTTTGCAAAGACCCAGATTTGTAATAGTCTTAGAGGTTTCTCAGGAGACGGATTATATTCTGAATGCATTATGCCAGAGCCTGCCGTCATTATTTGAATCTCTCCAGAGCTTACGATCCCATGATTTCCTTGGTTGTCCTTGTGCTGCAGTTGACCGTCGATGACATACGTGATTATCTCCATATCTCGATGATGATGAAAATCAAATCCTGTACTTGGTTGTATTACATCATCGTTGAACACCCGAAGTGGCCCAAAACTCATCTTGTTAGGATCAAAGTAGTCACCAAATGAGAAATGATGAGTTGTGGCAAGCCACTCATTTTTATTGGTATAATGTTCGTCTGCTCTTGTAATTTTGATCATACTAATAGTACGACAAAATCATTATTAAAGATGGTAGTAATTTTATACCTAGTAAATTTCGTGTACTTGACCAAGTAAATAATTCCTTACCACTAAAGTCAAGATTAGCAGAAAAATACCCACACTTAAGTACGATAAAAGGAAAAGAACACGATGTTGGATTCTGAAGTTGCTAGGGCAAGGAAACCAACCTATGAGGTAAATCCTCTGATTCTAAACAGATGGTCTCCAAGATCATTTTCAGGAGAAGAACTAACTGATAAGGAGCTTTTTACTCTCTTTGAGGCCGCAAGATGGGCACCATCATCTTATAACAACCAACCATGGAGGTTCATCTATGCAAAACGAAACTCAAAGGACTGGGATGCTTTATTTAATTTACTTGTAGATTTTAACAAGCAATGGTGCGCAAACGCATCTGCGCTTGTTGTAATTATTTCAAAAAAGACCTTTGATTACAATGGGAAGCCATCTGTGACTCAGCAGTTTGATACCGGCGCAGCGTGGGAAAATCTCGCTATACAAGCAACATCTCAGGGATTATCTACGCATGGTATGCAGGGATTTGATTATGAAAAGGCAAGAAAAGATCTTGGCGTGCCTGACGAATACGATGTCGTTGCAATGGCTGTAATTGGTAAGAAGGGCGCAAAGGAGAAACTTTCAGCAGAGTTACAGCAACGAGAAGTTCCCAGCGATAGAAAGCCACTCTCTGAGATTGTCATGGAAGGAAAATTTGGGAATAAAGCAGGAATACCATAGTCTTTGATAATATGGAATAACTTAAAATACAAAACTCGGCGATCTTATGCTAATAATGACGGGATTTGAAAAGGACTGTCCTGTTTGCAAGAAAAAATTCACGAGCCTGCTAGAGTATACTACTCACATTGGAACTGAGCACAGAGATATACCACCTGAAAGGATATTGAAGATTAACAAGGAAGAAAAATGGAGTTTTTCAAAAAAGTAATCTAGTTATTTTGAAGAATCGGTATCGGTTTTTGAGAGAATAGAATCCATTTTCCTCTTTAATTCTTGCATTGCGTCAAAGTATGACTCATGCTTTTCATCAAAATCTGCAAGTTTCTTTAAAATGTCACCATGATTTTCTTCCAACTCATTGATACGAGACAATATGTGGTCTTGCTTGACCGATGTCTTCTTCTGTCTGTAGTATATCCACCAACTTACCACAGAACCAATTATTGCTCCAACCATGATGCCTAGGTATGTGGAGGCAGCATTGGTCATGTCCACGCATTCTTTTGATATTTCTGGTACACAGCCCCATATGGAAAACAATACTGGAAGCATCATGCTGTCTTTGACACGGATAAATAGTATTTTTACATTTTCTATGAGTATCAATTAAGGAGCTTGTGAAATGATAATACACGTAACGGACATACAAAACGGCAAGATACTGAGACTAGTGAAAGGTGACATTACAGAAAGAGATGTAGATGTAATTGTTAACGCAGCAAATTCTATCCTTAACCATGGAGGGGGAGTAGCCGGTGCAATAGTACGAAAGGGCGGTCGCCTAATTCAGGAGGAAAGTGACAAAATAGGATCTGTCCCCGTTGGTTCTGCTGTCATGACATCAGCGGGTAAGCTGCAGTGCAAAGCTATCATTCACGCTGTGGGCCCAAGAATGGGTGAGGGAGAAGAGGATGACAAGTTGAAGAATGCGGTTCGAAACTCACTTTCACTTGCATCGCAAAATGGATTTGCAAGCATCTCAATGCCTGCTATTAGCTCTGGAACTTTTGGATTCCCAAAAGACAGGTGCGCAAAGATTCTCGTATATGAATCAAAAAAGTTTCTAACTGAACATCCTTCTACATGCTTGAATACTGTAGAATTTTGTATTTTTGATGATGAAACACTTGTACAATTTAATAATGAATTTGAAAAATTGTGACAACAAAAGTGTGAGTGCATTGGCATCGATAATAAAAATTGCGTATGATTAATGAGCGAAGCATATCGTTAAGACATTTTAAAGGGTAGTGGACAAGAAAAGATGTTGCCTGAGAATATAGACAAAGATTCAGATCTATCGGTGAAAGCAGAAGAGTACATCGAGGTAATAAGTACAGACGATGAGCGGATCAAGATCATAGGAGAGGAGCTTGCCAACGACACTGGAAGGGCAATCTTTGGAAAGATATCGCAGGGAGTTGCAAGCACCAATGACCTTGCAAAAGCACTAAACATTTCGCTTCCACTTGTAAATTGGCACATAAATCGCCTTTTGAGTGTAGCTTTAATCAAGGTGGAAAAGGTTGAGATGAGCTCAAAAAATAAGAAGATGAAATATTACGGGCCAGTAAAGACCGCACTTGTGATTGTTCCCCCTGAAAATTCCTCTGAAAATAATGTATCAAAGTCAAAAAAGGAAACTGTTCTGTTGCAGTTGCGACATTATTTGGCAAGTATCGCAGCATTTGTTGTAGGTACATCTACAATCTATATTACTGAGAAAAACCAATTGCCAACTGGATCTGTCACGGCACCGCAAACAGCAAAGAATCTTGCACAAACATCAGAGTCTTTGCATGCAGCTACACCACAGACCTCGATCACAACCGCATCTCCTCCGCCAGAACCTTCGATTCTTGCGGCAGAACCAACCTTGATTTTACTTGCATTACTAGGTGGTGCCATAGCATTCTGCGCGGTCTTTTTTGGAATTCGTATGGCTCGAAGAAAAAAACAGAAGGTTCAAACAATTTAAAATTCGAATTTTCTTGGAGATACCAAAAAAATAAAAAATATATCATGTAAGAAACACTTTTGCAATTTTTTAATAAAAAAATAGGTTAAAATGAAATTTAATCAAAACCTATAAGCTCTGTTAATTATTCAAATGCTAATGACAACCAAAAACAAAATCGTGCTTGCAACACTGGCTGCAATTCTTATTGTTTCAACAACAGTGTTTGCTGGCATGCAGACTTCACAAAAAGAGGCCTACGGGCAACAATCACCAGTTCTGTATCCATCGCGAGAGAGAACAATCTCTGTCACTGGTGCTGCCACGACATCAGTTTTACCAGATCTCGTGACAGTGCAATTTGGGGTTGACACCGAAGGCAAGACGGCTCAGGAAGCCATAAGCTCAAACGCGCAAATAATGAATGCGGTAGTTTCTTCTGTTCAAAACCTAGGTATCACCAAAGATGAAATCAGTACGACTGGGTTTACCATATATCCAATCTACAATGATACTGTACCTGATCTGAAAACCGGAGTTCACAAGTCAGTACTCGCAGGATATAGGGCCTCCAATACGTTGTATGTCAAGACCACAAAGCTATCCTTGGCAGGAAATATCATTGACACTGCTGTTAGCTCGGGGGCAAACAGAGTGGACAATGTGTCATTTTCGCTTTCTTCTGTTCAACAGCAAAGCATACAAGATGACCTATTAGGCAAAGCCGTACTCAACGCTAAATCTCGTGCAGAAAAAGCACTAGATCCGCTAGGCCAGAAGATAATTGGTGTAAAAATGGTAAATCTCTCGGAATTCAACATGCCTCCTCCAATATACTACAATGCGGGAGCAGCTCCGATGGCAGAAAAATCCACGCCAATATTTACATCAAATCAAGAAGTAACAACTACTGCAAACGTCATTTTCCTAATTGGAGACAAGTAGCTCCACTCCTATCTTTTTTATATCTAGAACCTCGGCTGCTTATTCGTGCAACTAAAAACTATTTGTAATTGTAAAATCAGATCTGTTGATTCCTAAATACTAAACATCTTTTAAGGACTATTGCATATCTCAGACAGAATATGGAAGTAATGGGAAGAGGTTTAAGGCAGATAATGCAGGAAACTCCTTGTTATTTCCATATATTTACCAAATTTGCCGCGTACAAATTATTTAATAAACGTAGTCCACTCTACGGTTCTGCTGATATAATCAACGTATGTAATCTGCACTGTGAGCATTGTTACTGGTGGCTTAATAGAAAAGAAAATGAAGAGCTTACTGTAGAACAGTGGCAAAAGGTAATTGATGAGAAATTCAAGAAAAACCACGTTTTCATAATCACCCTCGTTGGAGGTGAACCTACTCTTAGACCAGATGTTATAGAATTATTTGTAAAGCAGTTCCCAAAACGAGTCTCCATAGTTTCCAATGGAACTCTGCCACTTAAACGGATTGAGAATCTATACTTTTATTGGATTTCAATAGACGGTACAAAGGAAATTCATGACAAGATTCGTGGAGATAATGCATGGGAACGTACAAGAAAGAACGTGCTTGACTATGTCAATAATAATGGAGAAAAAGCCTGGAAAGACATCTGGATTACAATGACTATAAACTCACTAAACCACAAGACTGTCAAGCAAGTTGCAGACGAATGGTATGATTACTCTAATAAAATAGGATTCCAGTTTCACACTCCATTTATGAAAAATGACCCCCTATGGTTACCCTTTGGTGAGGAAAGAACAAAGCTTGTTGATGAAATTATCGCAATGAAAGCGAGGTACGATGATGATTACGTCATAAATCCTATCTATCAGCTGGAATTAATGAAGAAAAACTGGGGAGGAAAAGGAACTACACCAATTGATTGTCCAACATGGGCTATCGTATCAGTAGATCACTTGGGACGAGAGAAGAGACCTTGTTGTATAGGAAGTGCAGAAAAAGAATCCATGAAGCCAATTTGTGAAGAATGTGGTTTAGGTTGCTATTCTGTTCTAGTTGGCTACGGCGTGAAAGGATAGAGATCCTTTACATACTAATAATTACATCCTACGATCATTCCAATTTACAAAATTTATGCGAGTAAGAAGGATAACTAATACAAGGACGCTAAATAAAACATACAATGATGTAACGGGAAATTCTGGAGTCGAAGAGGGATTCATAACAAATGCTGAGAATTCCGAGTCTGCAAAGCTATTTCCGTTTAGATTCTCAAATCCAATAGTAACGGGCCCTGTGAAATTTGATGGAAAAGGAACACTAATTGTGTTCAGCGAACCATCGCTACTGGTTTTTCCAGACTTGTAAAAGATTACATTGCTCTTGCCCTCTATTACTGAGAAATCATAGTCTATCGAGTTCACTGTTTTATTAAATAAATAAGGATCCAAAACCTGGAACTTGAAATTTGTTATTGCGCCTGGAAAAACTTCCTGCGGATCCCAGCTGAGACTCACTTTATACTGTGCGTTTCTAGTAAATTGTTGAATTGGAAAACTAGTCTCGTTGCTTGACGCAAGTGAGAAATCCATTTCTGGTTTGGATTCATGTTGTTGTTTTGCCATATATGATAATTCTTGTTTGTAGAGTATCAGATGAACTATTCTGTCATCTGACGAATAATCATCTATAATGATGGCATTTTGAGGTAGTTTTATTCCGTTAACATAGGCATCATATTTTGTAACGATAAAATCACCAAATGATTTTGGTATCTTGATCTCTTGGTGAACTACACTAGCTTGCTTCAAGTTGGTATTAGACCAATCAAATGGCATAACAAAACCCATAGATTTCTTGTCAGGGTCATAGCGGAAATTATTTATCTGATCATAATATGCAATTACAGTAACATTTTGCTTTCCATACTTATTGTCATATACTTGGTAATAGTTTGTGACAGGAATGGATATGGCGGCGCTGTATGACTTGCTGACTTGATTCTCATACGAACCCATCGTTAGTACCTGAATCTTGAATCTATACAAACCTCCTGAATTGAAAACTGGACCTGACACATCATAATTTCCGCTATGTTGTCCAATTATTCCAGAAAGGAATCCGCCTTTTTCATTAATTGAGACATTTCCAGATTGTTGAGGTATCATATTTATGAGAAAATTACCGTTGTCACTTTTGAAAACATGCCCAAACAATGCCTTGTCAGCTCTGAAAGCCGAGATAGCTAGGGTGACTTGAGGAAATGGTTGCTGGCTGTCTATATCGATTAGCATAAAATTGATTTGTGTAACTACATGAGTGTTGTCAATTAAGAATGGCGAAGAATTAATTGAGAAGGTCACATTCCTGTTCCCAATCATGGCTGGAGGTAACGTCTCACTCGCTAATCCATCACCATAGGCTGCTGATAAAAATAGAAAATTTGAAACTAGAAAAAGGAAAAGGACTACTTTTAGCTTGAACAAGAATTAATCCCGCTCATCTTTATTCTTATACTCTAAATAAATAGTGATGGGTTTTTCAAAATAGTGTTCATTATAAGCTTGAGAAAGTATCAGCGAGGTTATACGCTGTTCTTTCAAGTAGTATTGGGTTATATTTTTGAATAATTTCTCTAACCACGTCGACATTCCTTAGGTTGAATGTTTTTTTAAAATAGGTATTTTTGGTCTCGATCACTTTATCCTCAATTAATTGGGAAAGATACGTAGAAACTGTAGATGGTGATTTACGCACTTTTTCAACCATATTTGAGAAAGAAAGATTTTGATCATTGAGTAACGCAAGCAATATTCTTTGTGGAGTTTCCTGTCTTAGATTTCTTATTAAAATTGATTCTTCCTTTGTGACAAAAAGAGGATAGAATCTAGTTCTGCCTGACTTTCTTTCTATTTTTACGGTTCCATCTTCTTCCAGTTTTTTTACATGATAGCTTAGAACGCCGTTTTTCATTCCGGTTTCTCTCATTATTTCACGAAATTTTATTCCAGGGTTTTTTTCAATCAGTCTAACGATTTCAGAGCTTCTGTTCATGTTTAGTCCCTCCTAAAGACGCTAATTGCAAACATCCCAAGTGTACAAAGGGAGAGAAAATGTCCTATTTCTCCAGCAGAGAATACCCCAAGATAATATGTATATTGCCAAGCGGCGTCTACTAGCGAAAGAGTTTCCGATGCTACAAATATGGAAAAAGCAAGCATCGTAAACAATAACCTTCTTGTCCTTACTCTTGCGTAGGCTATAACAGATACAATACTGAGAAAGGCAGCCAAACCAATTCCGCTAAGGTGAAGCAGTATATGGAAAACCTGGAACTTGTGAAATATGTGAGGTAATATTACAGGTATAGCTAAGATTCCTATTACGGCAAAGATGGTTAGCGTGAATAGCTTCGACCTATTTTCCAATAGAGGGTTGGTTTTAAGCACAATAAAATATGGTCTTTTTGAAATTTAAACGAACTGGTACAACCATCGAACAACGAATTGCTATCTAGAATAATATGGCATAACCTGCTATCTTTGTAGAATTATCAATTCACTTATGTTGCCAAATGGAGAATTTCTATTTGCAGCGAATCGTATCGACTTCATTTGTCTCCGTTCTTGCTGTGCGCTCGATGTCATGCAGCAACGAACTGGACATTTTCAAGCTCTCTATTCAATATTCTTAATCTTAATTACTTGCTCTGAGCTTTTTCTAAGCTCTATTACACCTTTGCAGTAGAAAAAGGCCACAACAATTAGTAATCCTGTGATCGATGGGGCTACTACTTGAACATAACTAAAACCTAATCTAGGAATTCCTGCAACTATATTTGTTTGACTAGGAAAATTGTTTTGTGACGGACCTGCGGTTATTGTTATTGTTCCAAGCTTTTCTGCCCGCTCCTCGGCAATCACGATATTTCCTTGCGAATCAGGTGTTATCCATTGTACAGAGGAGTTTGATGATGGAATATTTATCTCGATACTCTCTCCAGTCCTTGGATCAACTATTGCAATTTTATCAATAGTGTGCTGCGCAATCCAGAGATTGTGGTATTTGTCAAACGCCATTCCATAGGGTAGACCACTAGGATCAAGCGGTATTCTCTTGAATGTCTTAAGCAATGGATCAAAGACTGATACTGCATGACCCTCGTGTTCTGAGACGTATATCTTTCCTGTCTGGGAATCTAAAATTATACCAGTGGGGTCCACAAGTGTATAGTTTTTCTCAGATGGTGAATACTCTGTTATCTTGTTGTTTGTTGGATCAAGACTAGCTATTTTTCCGATTCCTTCTGCAATCCATATTTTGCCTAAAGTGTTGCCTATCGCTATATCCTGAGGACTAGATTTGTTATCTAGCTTTATTGAATTAAATTCAGATGCCTTATGGTTGAATTTCAATATCTCGGCTGCGCCTGTGTCTATGTTTGTAGATGTCATCCAAATAGTATCGTTACTGTCAATGGCAATGCTTGTGAGAATTCCTTGACTTGGAATTGGATAATCTTGGTGTGAGTTATCATCTGGATTATAATGTCCAAGAATCTTTCTCTGATAATCGATATACCAGAGAGTATCATGCGAATCTAAAGCCATGTATGTTATACTGTTTAATCCGTCAATCTTGTGTTCTGTGTATTTGTTTGATCCCAGATCAAACTCAAGTATCTTACCACTCTTGAATGTAATGTCACCAACCCATATCTTGTTTCTAGTATTATCATATACTGGATACTTTGGCGTACTGTTTGCAGGGGTTTTAAATTCAGAAATTTTTACAAGCAAGTCGTTTAGTTTTGGTCTGACAAGTAAGTCATACGATGCTACAAGATTGAGCGCATTTTCCTTGTCTTGTACTCCTTCGACTCTGACCGTCCAGTGTCCTGGAAGTCCAAAATCGGTATTTGCAACAAATGCCCCAGTAGATGTTTGGTTTGCATCTAGCGCGATTGATCCTATTTCTTGGTCGACCGGTGTAAGTCTCAACTTTACTGACTGCATATCAATTGGATTCTTGCTTGAATCCAAAAATGAAATTTTAAAATTATTACTCCCTGTAGAAAATGGGTTAATTGATAAGACTATTCTGCTTCCATTTTCGACAAACCTTGTCTCTGAAAAACCATTTCCTAGAGTGTTATCCGTAGAAGCAAGAGCAAAGACACTTTGTCCATTTATTAGTTGTAATTGACTTTGAAACTCACTTGACGGTAATCCAGAATCGACAAGTACTGCTACGGAGGCAATCAAAGCTATTCCAATCATTGCTTCGATTTGTGTGCTTTTACTAAATTGTGAGAAAATTCGCGTTAAATTAGCTGCGCCCGAGCTAATTGCATCATCCTGATTTGCGTTCAAGATGACTGTGGCCTTGAATGCATGCTTGTGAATTACTGTCTGATTGTACGCACCTAGACACAACATGGCTGATGCAAGAGAAAGTTTTATGATAAGTACTTTGCCGTAGGTTGATGCAAGTGTTAATGCGATGTTGTTTTCAAGGACGAAAAGCAGAACTGGACCTGTTACTGCTATTGAGCCAAGTATAGTAATAACCAGTATTGAGAACCGCGGAATAATAATTGAGATTGATGATATGTTGGCCGTGTCATTGACGGCTTGCTTCAGATTCGGTAGAATAATGAACGCAATATAGAAAATCCCTCCGATCCAGAGAGAAGCAGCTATATTGTGGATGAAATCTAATGTTAAGGGAATCATCTGACCAGTAGCTGCACCGTGAGAGATCAAACTTGTTGTTGCCAGTATTGCAACACCTATGAAAAATAATGACATGACTAAACCTCTTGGAGCAAGTGATTTTGAGTTTCTTACTTTGTAATATGTTATTAAGGAGATTCCAAGTAGCACCGCGCATTCGATCATTCTTAGAATCCATATGTTTCCAAATTTGGTAGAAATGGCATCTAATATTCCAGCGTTGATTGAATGTGCCTGAACTACAATCATTGCAAAACCTGAAGCCAAAAGAACGACAGAACCAATCACTGTCAATTTCATCATACCTATATCGATCTTGGTTCGAGTTTCTGCAATTGAATTTCGTAACCAAGAAATTCTCGAGATGGGCTTCCATAACCATAGAGTTGCAAAAGTAGATCCAACTACCATGACTTGCCCGACAAGCGCAGGAAATCTTGCAAATGCTTCAGGTACAGAGATCTCCTGATAGATACTAGATGTCACATTGTTAGCTAGATTTGGTGGCACAGCTTGGCCCACGGCAAAGAAAAAGGGGTTTTCAGTTACATGACCGTCTGTTTGATCTAGAACTTTGGCTGTTACAGTGTAAATTCCATTTGACAACCCAGGCTGGAGAGAAATGCTAACGGCCTTCTGATCATCGGTTATGTAATGTAAATTCTGATCCTGAACTTCTTTTCCGTTAGTGTCCAAAACTCGTATCTGGCTATATTTGATATCAATGGGATCATTAAAGTAAACGTCGATTTTCGAAGGAGGTGTGTTCAAGGATTGTAGGGAAGCAGGAATGCTGTGGTCTATGTATGCATGTGCATAAGATTTTGGAAGGTTTGGAATAACAATTAACGCGGAGGAAATTAAAAAGATAATTAGGACAACTTGAAATGTAGTTCTACGATCAAATCTTCTCATCTGTCATTTTTTATTCTTGCCTAACTATATTGCTCTTGCGAGAAAAGTGGTACAACAGTAGAATTAGACTTTCAATTTAGGAACCTTTCATCTTTTACCATCTAGATTTCTATAATTATTATATTTCTGGTGTTCGACGACTGTACTACAAAATATTTAAACACAGAAATATCACCAAGTTTGTGAATAATAGAGTACTTGTCCTAGTTATTGGTGGAATTATTTCCACTGGTTTAATTTACACGCCGCACGCATCAGCTCATAATTTTGGAGGAGATGAGAGTGCATCATTTCTTGCCAAAGTGGCAGAAATAAAAACAGAAGTGAATTTCATTTCAAAACATGTTTCAGAGCCGGATGCAATTGATTACTACGCTGATGCCCTCAACGAGTATTGGAATGCTAATGATACGAGAGAAATGGGAGAGAGAAATACGCTATTACAAAAAGAGATTCCAGCCACGATTAATGCTACTATAGGCGATGCAAGATCTGGAAACCAAGCTGCCGTTAATGCTGATGTCTCGCAGCTAAACGGATATCTTGACGAAGCTGTTCCAGTTAGAATAGACAAAGACAAGCTTTCAAATTCCACCGTCCAAGCACTAGCAGTAACTTTTGTCTTAAAAGAAGCTTTAGAGAAGTATGGCGATGCAATCAACTCTACAGTGGATCTCAATGATATGTCGCAGATGAACATAAACGGTAGCGTGTCTAGCGGTTCTACGGGTTCGACGCAACAAATGGCTGTCACCATTGTTGACCAACACAAATATTATAATTCGATAGGTCTTGCAACAGCAGCTCAGCAAATGTTCAATGACTTGGCTGCAAAGAACCCCGACAAGTCTACTTTTAACGCCAAGATATCGGCTGGACTTGCAAAGATGATACAGGACCTCAATAACAAAGCCGACGCAAATACGATAATGACAGATGCGCACGTTGACCTCCACCGCGCCATAGTTAGTGGCTACAATATTCAAGAGGTACCAGAGTTTCCAATGCCGGCATTATTAGTGATAATCTCAATAGTGGGAGTGATAGCGATATCAAGATTTAGGTCAGTCAAGTTAAGACAATAAATATACGATCATTTACTTGAATCTAAATGAAAACAAGAATTGTAGCTCTTGCATCCGTTTCTATTTTCATTCTGCTAATAATTTCCATTTCCCCATTTGCCATTAAATCAGCTTTGGCCCACATAACTAAAGTGTATGGTAATTACCTCCTGACCGTCGGGTGGGCAAATGAACCGGTGTATAATGGGTTAATTAATGCACCATTAGTTATAGTAAAAAAAGGTAGTGGAGACACTGCCAAGCCAGTAATTAACGGGCTAGCTAATATGCAAATCTCAATAAAATATGGCTCGGTAACAAAAAAATTGGATTTTGTTCCAGATAGTACGGTCGATGGACAATATGTTTCTCCACTAGTTCCTACAAGAGTCGGCTCTTACAGTCTGATAATGAAGGGCACTATAGAAAATCAGAGTATTGACACCGAAATAGCGCTTGACGATGTTGCAAGCATAGATATTTTGAATTTTCCTCCGAATACGTCTAGCGATACTTCGGCAAATTTGGGACAAGTTGGAACAATTCTTGACCAATTAACAAATGACATTGAAGAAGCAAAAAAGAATTCTGATGCTGCATCTCAGGATCTCTTAAATGCTGCCAAATCGTTCCAAGATGTAAAGGATAGCACCGACAGGTTATACCTAATAAGTATGACAGGAATTGGTGTTGGAATCGCTGGAGTAGTAATAGCGGTAATCGCGATTACGCGCAACAAACAACAAGTCTAATTTTATAGACACTAGTACAAATGTGAAATCTACTATCATGCGGGATTAATTCTTCGCATCATTATCTCTGTATCAAATAACATCTGTGACTAGGTTTCATGACAATTAGTCTCTTTAACTTCGCATAAAGTACACAAGATATGGGACCAACTGTATTTACAAAAACATATGATCTCATGAAGTCAATAAGCAAGGTGATTGGGAATGCTAGTCCAGTAGCACCTCTGCCTAGGCTTAAATAAGTAGAATGCCTACAAAGTGATTAGATGGAAAACAAAGAGACAAGTCCTGAAAAAGAAGACAAGGAAATAGGCCAGAAGGAGGTTACAGTGGACGAAAAGACTGTACAAGTTATAATTGATGGCTCAGAAGGACTCTCACTTGATGATTTTCACACAAATGACAAGAAGATCTTATCGCTACTAAACCAAGACAGTGATTTGAATGATAATCAGTATACGTTTAATGGCCTTGCAAGAAAGTTAGGAATGCATCAGCAAAGTCTGTCAAGAGCATTGGGCAGACTAGAAGATGCAGGTATTGTGCAGAGAACAGAAAATGGTTACAAACTAAGCAAGAACCTTCGGTCGATCTTAGTCAAAAAGTCGCGAATAGACCTTGAGAATTTATCCAAGATAATATCAAAACAGTACCTTCAGTTTACTCAGATACTTCAGTTGTACATTCCCACTACTGTGAAAGCAGAGCAGGTAGTAAACCGATTGGTAGGCAAGTGGTTTGGAAATCTTCGTTGGATAGGACATGTCGAAGGAGACGGCGGCTATGTTTTGCAGTGGGCAAATAATGATAGGTTTCAAGTTAATTTGAAGATAGTTTCAAGATATGCGGTCATAGAAAGTAACGCAGTAGGTGAGAAAAACAAAGCAGATGCAATAGTAAGTGCTTACCGCATATTGGAACAAATTACCAAGACCCTAAAGACTGCAAGTGACAAAAGCGATAGAAGAAACGGATTAGGCTCGTTTAGTCAATACAATTAGTCACTAGGATTCAGAATATAATCTAATTCGAGTCGAAATACGCATTAGCAGCCATTTAGATATACACGATCTATATTGATCGGTTTTTTATCTTGCAAAGCCGATTATATGGTACCATCCGACCGGAAAGGTGAAGATGTGCTTGTCTAGTTTGGAGAGCAGGCGAAGGCTTGATCTTCCTGCCAGGCAAGCGACCATCGGCACTTGTGCACGGAAAACTATGTGGTAACACATGGGAATCTTCAGAAGTGCTGATAACGGCAAACCGAGTCGCGAGTAACGTGCAAAACCGTGGCATCGCCTCAAAGGAGAGCCACATTCCACCAAAAGGCGGATGGCCTTTTACTTTCAATGAATGGTTTTGCAATTAATGGGATAAACTCAAGTAAATCACTTAATACCACAGTTCTTATTGGTAGGCATCCAACACACGCGATACATTCTATGCTTTTACAAGATTCTGATGCCGATCGGCGATGTGCGCGTTGCGGAAAGGGTTTGATGATAACTGATGGTGTTACAGGAGAAAGATTTTGCGGAGGATGTGGATTTGTCATTACAGGACACGTTGAAGATTCAGGTTCTGAGACGCGCGCGTTCTCAAAAGAGGAATATGATACTAAAGCAAGAACGGGCATGCCAATGTCTCTTGCGGTCCACGACATGGGACTTGCAACAATAATTGGTCACGAAAACTCAGACTCTACTGGAAAGCCGCTTTCCGCATCAATGAAAAGCACCATAAGACGTCTTAGAACGTGGGATGGTAGAAGTCAGGTTCATAATTCTATTGACAAAAATTTTAGACAGGCGTTTAGCGAACTGAACAGACTAAAAGACAAGCTTGCACTCTCAGATTCGTTAATAGAAAAAACTGCTTATATTTACAGAAAAGCACTAGAGAAGGGTCTTGCCAAAGGCAGGTCAATTCCTGGGCTTATTGCAGCGGCTCTATATTTGGCATGCAGGGAAACTGGCACACCTAGAACATTGAGCGAAGTAGCGCGTCAAATCAACGTAAAAAGAAAAGACGTGTCAAGATGCTATAGGTTACTTTTACAAGAGCTAGATATGACGATGCCTGTCTTAGACCCGATTAGATGTATGTCAAGAATAGCAAGCGAGGCAGGTCTGAGTGAAAAAGTAAAACGACAAGCTCTTGCGATTCTAGAGGATGCAAACAATATGGAAATTACTGCTGGAAAAGATCCCATGGGACTTGCGGCTGCTGCACTTTATCTCGCATCCACAATAAACGGAGAAGATACGACGCAGAAGGTTATTGCACAAGCTGCTGGAGTGACGGAGGTTACAATAAGAAACAGGTACAAGGGGCTCAAAGAATCGCTAAACATTCTAGTGCCAAATGCTATGAATTTAAGAATCTAATTAAATTAGATTAATCAAACTCTACGATCATAACTTTTATTGTAACTGCAAAGAGGGGTTTTAACTGAAATTACCTATAGTACGATACTGCTACCTTTTCTCCAACCTTTAGATCCTTTTGGGTCCTGACTTTCTTGAGAGCTTCTTCAAAATGCCTCATGGTAACTTTGGAATTCCCCACCTGCTTTTCGGCATCCTTTGGGTCAGGGTACTTTTCTATGAACTCGTGTATGACCAGAGATGCAGCGGTATTGGCAATCGCAGCAACATCAGCTCCACTTAGACCTTCAGCAGATTCTGCAATCTTTTCCAGGTCTACAAAATCTGCGTTTATTCCGTTTGCAGTCCCCATTTCCTTATCGATGGGAATTCCGCTTGAGCTTATCTGTAATATTTTGATTCTTCCCTCCTTGTCTGGCATTGGCACTAGTACTATCTTATCAAATCTACCAGGTCTTATCATAGCACGATCAATCATGTCTGCTCTGTTTGTTGCTGCAATAACAACTACTTCATGAAGGCTTTCAATACCGTCAAGTTCAGTCAAGAGCTGACTTACAACTTTTTCAGTAACCACGCTCTCACTCATTCCTCTTACTGGAGCAATGGAATCAATCTCATCAAAGAATATAATACATGGTGATGCCTGTCTTGCTCTTCGAAATATCTCCCTTATTCCTCGTTCTGACTCACCAACCCATTTTGACAAAAGCTCAGGACCCTTTATTGAAATGAAATTGGCTTCACTTTCTGTCGCGACAGCCTTTGCTAAAAGTGTCTTTCCTGTTCCACTTGGTCCATGAAGCAAAATTCCACGCGGCATTCTGTAGCCAAGTTTAGAGTATAGAGTTGGATATTTCATTGGCCACTCCACTGCTTCTTGTAGTTCGCGCTTTACGCTTTCTAATCCTCCTACCTCATCCCATCTTATCTCGGGTTTTTCAATGTAAACTTCACGCATTCCAGCTGGGGTAACTTCGCGGAGGGCAAACTGGTAATCTTCTTCGTTTACGACAAGCTTTTCGAGAGTTTCAGGGGGGATCTTTTCATCTGCGAGATTAATTTCTGGCAACAGCCTTCTCAAGCATTTCATTGCAGCTTCCTTGCAGAGATATTCCAAATCAGCCCCGACATATCCATGGCTTATTGATGCAATTTTTTCCAAGCTTACATCTTCAGTTAGTGGCATGTTTCTTGTGTGAATCATAAGTATCTCGAGTCTTCCTTTTTTATCAGGTATTCTAATCTCAATTTCTCTGTCGAATCTTCCTGGTCGTCTGAGAGCGGGGTCTAATGCATTTGGCCTATTTGTTGCCGCAATGACAATTACTTTTCCCCTTCCTTCAAGACCATCCATAAGCGCAAGCATTTGTGATACCACTCTTCTTTCAACTTCGCCAGTTACCTCTTCACGCTTTGGAGCAATAGAATCTATTTCATCAATGAAAATAATCGAGGGAGATCTTTCTCTAGCTTCTTTGAAAATTTCTCTTAATCTTGCTTCACTCTCTCCATAAAATTTACTCATAATCTCAGGACCAGAAATGCTAATGAAGTGAGCATTACTTTCATTTGCTACTGCCTTTGCCAAAAGTGTCTTACCAGTACCTGGCACTCCGTAAAGCAAAACACCTTTTGGAGCTTCGACTCCAAGCTTTTCAAAAATTTCTGGGTGCCTCATTGGTAGCTCGATCATTTCTCGCACTTTTCTAATTTCATCTGTCAGACCTCCAATGTCTTCATATGCTACCTGCGGAACTCCACGTAAAGTTTCTCCTTCTGCAGCAATGTGAAATGCTGTTTTTTGAGTTACCAGTACTGCATCTGCTGTAGGTGTTACTCCAATGACTTGAAATGTAAGTTTGCCACCAAAGTAGGGGACCATAATATTGTCGCCTTTTACCAAAGGAACGCTTTCTAGGGACTCGGTAAGATATCTTTCGTCTATTGGCGGAATCGAGTCAAGAGGTGCGATTACTACTTTTTCAGCAGCTACTGCTTTTATCTTTCGCACGGTTACAGTGTCTCCGATTGCTACTCCAGTATTGTTTCGTCCAAGACCATCTATCCTGATAATTCCTTTTCCCTCATCGGAGGGATAAAGTGGAAGACATTTTGCGACCGATCTTCTTTTTCCGGTGATTTCTAAAACGTCGCCAGTTGAAGCTCCAAGTACATCCATGGTGTCATAATCAACGCGTGCTACACCTCTGCCAACATCACGAGTATACGCTTCTATTATTTTAAGTGAAATTTGATTTTGGGTTATGAATTAAATCAGCTATACAGACCCTTATACCTTTGTTATTTGTTTTATAGACAAAAATCATGCACAAATTTGGTAATCATAGCACGAATGAACACCAAAATGATAGAAGCTAGTTTATGGTCTACTCTACTAAGCCTTCTCTAGTGGTAACTTGTGAAAGCCATCTTCTTTGTGAGTTACGATTCCAGTCTCAACAATGGGTACTTCTCCAAGTGCCTTCTCAATTGCCTTTTTTCCAAGATTAATTGCCTGTTCTTGTGTCATATCTGCACTGTATTCTTTTGTGATCACATCTAGCGCTGTCTCAGAGGATTGCCCTATGGCAAATCCAGATCCTCGGAAGAATGTACCGCTTGGATCGACTTGATACAGCTGAATGCCAGTCTTATCTACTCCAGACAATATTATCGATGCAGCTTGAGGCCTTACTGCATAAGTGGTGTAGTTGTGTAAAAATGTACTGAGGTGTTTGGCCAACGAATCTATGTCAATTGGTGTTTCATATGTTAACCTGTGCCTTTGTGCTTCAAGTCGCAATGTATCAATCAATTGCAAAATATCTCCAATATATCCAGAGCCAGTTGCACCAGCATGGAAATCAATTGAAAATATTTTTTCAGAGGGCTCGATTAATGGATGTGTCGGCTTTATCTGACTTGATATCATGGCAAACTTTGCTGTTCTGATTCCTATCGTTGTAGAGCCTCTGCTTACCGCTTCAAGAGCACTGTCGACGAGCACCAGTCTTCCCTGTGGTCCGTAGAATGGAAACCTGTTGTTAGAGTGAGGACTAGATTCTGACATCTATGCTGTAACCTCGTTTGTCAAATTTGGTATGGCCAACAAATCTATGCCATTTCCTGAACCAGGATCGCGTTCCATGGCAGCAGCTACTGCTCTAGATGCAATCTCTTTTGCTTGTTGATTTGTTACTTCCTTGGTGTAGAGACTCTCGAGAACTCCATATGCAATAGGAGAGCCAGAGCCCGACGATGCAAAATCTTCCTCTGTAATTGCGCCACTCATGTCAGCAGAATAGACATAAGATCCATCGCGGTCTACACCAGCTACTAGTAACTCAACATAATACGGCTGATAGTTTCTAAGTCCAGAATATGCTATGTTTGCAATCAATCTAGCAGACTCTCTTACGGTAAGTGAAAATCCTCTTCTTAATTCCATTAGTCTTCTTTCTGCCTTTGCTACTTTGATTATGTACTCAGCATCAGAGAGCTGACCTGCTATTGCAACTGCCAGCGTGTCGTCTACTTTTGCAATCTTTTGGACTATTTTTGATCCGATGAAGAATCCTTTGCTTGCTCTCTTGTCAGAGCCAAGAACCACTCCATCTTTTGTTCTTATTCCAACTATTGTTGTCATGGTATTAGTACTACTATAGGTAATTAATTGACTAACAATTCACTTATTTGGTCACAACGATGATGGGCTACATATGCCTGTCTTTGAAGGAGAAGAACACGTTTTCGTTGATGGAATATGAATCTGGAAAAAAGACACATAGTCAGTCTTGGGCCTTAAATTTAGCTTGGTGAACTAGAGAAACGACTTACGGCAGTTTCGCTAGGAAACAAGAATTGCCGTCACAGATTTCTTTTTATTTCAGAGCTTTGAAAGTATATTTAACAAATAAAGCGACGCCGCTTGCGGGGTAATTGATAATGAGCATGAAATTGATATTAAGAGGAAAAACAATCGAGGATGAACCTACTGCCGATGCCATTTTCAAGATTCTTGGAGATAAGCATTCTAGAAAGATTTTAGAATCGTTGATAGAATCTCCCAAATCAGCTCTTGACGTAAGCAAAGAATGCAATATTTCCTTGGCACTGACATATAAGAAGATCAAAAATCTAACAAAGTACGATCTCATCCAAGTATCAAACTCAGTGATAGTTGACGGAAGAAAATATGCTGTGTACAAGAGCAAAGCACATCCAATAATGGTTCTTTTGAATCACAAGCATCCATCGCAGACAATAGTATTTGATTCTGAGAATCTTGTTAGTTGTACGGGTTGTGAATCTTTAAACTGTGGCGTGTATTATGACGAAAGATACAACGGTATACGAAGTATCTGCTATTCCTGTGGAGCAAACTGGCCCGAGTCGTAGATGAATCTAAAGTCATAGCCATTTTTTCTTCTTACCGTATTCTGTGAGTATCTTATGGATTCTTCTAAAGGATTCTTCCTGAATCATTTCCTGCTCAGTAGTTCTCAGAACTATGGATTCAAGCTTTATCTGCTTCTCTCGTATTAATTTCATAATCTCTTCAAACATCTCTCTTACCACGGGTGATTCTTCATCTTCAGGTTTTATGTCCATGTGATTTAATTATAACCTGATTATATTAGTGATAAATTTTGCTAATTCGGAACTGTTTTTATTGTATCTTTTGGTATCTAATTTATGATCGCATACATATTTGCAACATGCGTGCCAGGTCAAGAAAGGGATGCTATATCAAAGATAAAAAAATTACCAAATGTTGTAGAAGTTAATGGAATAATGGGAAGGTATGACATATTTGTGAAAGTATTTGCAAGAAAGGACACTGATTTGCATTCTACCATAACAAGCATACGTGATGTATCCACCATTACAAGCACAGCAACTTTTGCCGCAATTAAAGGTCAAGGGGGATCAATAGATCAAGAAAACTAGAAAATGATAGATTATATCAGAGCAATAGAACTTCAACTTAGACTCTCCCAAAAGGTAGTTACTAAAGATTGCACCAACAAGATTAGAAAGGTTTGTGGGGTTGACGTTTCCTACAATGACGAAACCGCTCGAGCTTCAGCTGTTGTCATGGACGCGATAACTTTAGACGTTCTGGAGCATGCCACTTTGGAGACCAAAGTAAAGGCACCATACATTCCAGGTTTTCTTATGTTAAGAGAATCCGAGCCAATACTTTCTGTTTTGAAATCACTGAAAAATAATTTTGATCTTTTGATTGTTGACGGTAATGGTCAACTACATCCCCGTAAATGTGGAATAGCATCGTATCTTGGAATTATTCTAAACAAACCTACTATAGGTGTTGCAAAAAGCTTGCTTTGCGGCAACATTAAGAATAATTCAATTGAATTGAATGGAAAAATTCTTGGAAAAGTAATTGAAAACAAGAAAGGCAAGAAGATCTATGTAAGTGTTGGAAATAAAATTAGCCTTAGAAATGCTGTTGAAATAATCAAATCATTGACAAAAGAGGGGCAGTGGCAACCAGAACCAATTATAATTGCTGACAAATGTTCAAAGAGAGAGTTTCATCACAAAATTAGCTAAACCTACTCCGCTATACCACTATTAATTGATGCACAAGTCATAATTACAATTATCACTAATATAGAATCATGCCTAAAGAGGCATGCGGTATCGTATGCGAAGAATGTAAAGGCGAGAAGCGCGTCATAGGCCCATTGATTACAGATAATGTTACAGGCGAGTTGCTATGCGGGAAATGCGGTCTTGTATTAATTGAAAAGTCAGAGGACACTGGGGCAGAGTCAAGATCATACAGCTTTGAAGACTTTATTGGCAAATCAAGAACAGGTCCCGCTACGAAACTATTGTTATCAGACAAAGGTTTGGCAACAATCATTGATTTTGAAAATAAGGATGCTTCTGGGAATCAGTTAACTTCGGAGCTTAAATCGACCTTCAAACGTTTAAGATTATGGGATAGTAGAAGCCAACCAAGATGGCATGACACAAGCTTAAAGAAAGCTTTCTTGACACTTGATATGCTCAAGACAAATCTTGGTATCCCAGAAACGGTAATAGAGGAAGCGGCTTACATTTTCAGAAAGGCCTTGACAAAGAGATTAACGACGGGAAGAAATTCAACTGCCCTTGTTTCCGCCGCACTTTATGCAGCATGCAGAAAAATGAATACGCCCAGAACTTTGAATGATATCACTAAAGCGGCCAACGTTAGTAGAAAAGATCTCTCAAGAAATTACAGGCTATTGCTTAAGGTGTTGGACCTAAGGTTTGAGCCGTTTAGCTCTTCGGAGTTTATAACAAGAATAGCAAATACTGTAGGTATAAGTGAGAGAACAAGAAGAGATGCACTTAGAATCATATCTGTAGTAGAGGAAGAAGAGATATCTGCAGGAAAAAATCCACTTGGACTTGCGGCCACATCACTATATCTTTCCTGTTTGGCAAATAATGAAAAGAAATCGCAATATGTGATTGCAAAGGCTTCGGGAATCACAGCGGTAACCGTTAGGAACATCTCCTCTGCGTTGCGTAAGCAGTTAGGCGAAGGGATCTACAATTGACCCGATAAAGATTTTTCATTTAATCAAAAGAATTTTCTCCTATTTTAGTACGCCACAGGATTGAGAGTCAATCCTGATTCCTTTAATCCTGACCAAGAAGGCAAGAATTTCTCTCAAGGATTTTTTAGGAACTTAATTAATTACTAGATATGAGCGCTAATACCATGAGGAAAGCAAACGCTCTGGCAAAGAATGGAGTTGTTCAGATAGAAGATGGTCTATATCAAGTGAAATCGCTCACTAACCCTTTCAAATCTTATATGGTAACATCGGATAGTTGCGATTGCGAGGGATTCAGGAATTTTTACAAATTTCATCATGGAAAGGGCCTAAAGGCAAACTGTTCGCATCTTGAAGCAGTAAGAATATTCAAAGCGATCCACGAAAAGACTGGCAAAGGTACAACCACAAGAAAATAGAGATAGAGCTACTTTTAATTAAGATGAGATTCGCTAGCATACTAACCATGGTTACACCATTTTCTGGTGCAAAGATTACCGGCGTCCTACTATTTGCCCTTGGTATAATTCTGGTATGGTTTAGTGCGTTTCTATATTTTGCCGTTTTACCCATTCTTGACAAATTGTCTGTCTTGGCAGATGATCAACAATACATGCTGAACCATCTTCTCTCAGGAACAATCGGTTCTCTCGTAGTAGCAGGAATATTCGCACTAGGTGTAACAGATATCATTATAGCTATGGGAGTTATCAAACAAAAGAAGTGGGCCTGGAAGGCTCTGACAATTCTTACGATAGTAACTGCATCACTTAACATCCTGGCAATAATCGGAGTTCAAAATACTGCTGGCGTGATCATGATTATAGGCGGTTGCATTATAGATGCTGGTATACTATTCTACGTGTACCAAAAACGAATCAAGTCAAGTCAAACTCCTGAGCAGACCAAGATCACAGATAAGATTTAGACATTATTTCTGATTTCGTCGCGAATGATTGGGAAATAGGACTCCACAACTTCACCGATGATTAAAATCTCATCGGCTTCTGCATCTCTATCATGCATCATTTTGAAGGCAGTAAGACTTGATCCAAGTACTTGGCCGATTATACAACCATACAGGAAATCAAATTCGTTATCAAATTTCCAATCGCTTTTGAATTTTGGATACTCTTTCTGCAGTGCAGGAACGCCAGCTATTATGCGTTCAATTGTATCTTCCAAATATTTTATGTACTCATTACTTAGTGGCATTGCATTAGGATCTCTCAAATTGGTATTAAATGAATTCTTTGAACTTAATTCTGATTTAGGATTATTTTTTGAAGATCTTCAGGTTTCTCAACTATGTGATCAGGATGAGCTTTTTGTAATGCGTCTTTGGTGTTATAACCCCATGAAACACCAATTACTTTGATTCCTGCTTTTTTTGCGGCCTCAATATCTCTTACCTCGTCGCCAACATAAATGGGATCATTGTGTGATATGGTTTTTACTTTCATCAATTTCTTCAATAATCTGCTCTTGCCGTAAACGGCTCTTCCTGAATACACAAAGTCAAACAACTCTAGATTGTTATTTTTCAAAAACTCCATCACATTCTCGCGTGAATTAGTAGTTAGAATTCCTAACACGCAGCCACTTTCCTTGAGTTTGAGAAGTGTGTTTCTTAGGTCTGTTGCTGTCTTCAAATGAACAATTTCTTTGTTCATCTCGAACCTAATCTTCCTTGCAACAATCGGAAGTTTGAATACGGATATTCCGAGCTGCTTTAGGACTTGGCTTGGTTTCTTCTCCCTTAGCTTGGGTAGGTCACGGAGAGGAATTTTATGGTAGCCGTAGTGATCTGCAAATCTATTGGCTATTTCTATTACAACTGAGAGTGTATCAGCGATGGTTCCGTCAAAGTCGAAAACTACTGTAGGCATTAGAATTTCGCATACGAATGCCCTTTAAAGACTGTTATGAATTGAGTCTAAATTCAGCACATTGGTGAATTGAACCCCATCCATGGCGAAATTGGGAACTGAACTGAGTACACTGCCAACCACATGAACTGGATTATAAAATTGAAAATCAACCGCATATACGAAAGAGAAATTCTTCCAAAAGAATAAAATCATCACTGATGATAGTAACACAAGATGCGCAATTCTTCTCTCCTAAACGAAGCGTATGGGCTATGCGAAGAAGGAGAATATATCCTTGCCATAGAATATTACGATCTTGTTCTGCATGAGGATCCGGATAATGTAACTGCTCTTATCAACAAAGGAGTTACACTACAGAATCTTGGTAAGCATAAGCAAGCTATAAAATCCTACGATGCAGTCTTGAAACTAGAGAATGACAGCATTGACGCCCTAGTAAACAAAGGCACTGCATTGCATACGCTTGGTAAATACTCCGAGGCAATTGATTGTTATGATAAAGCTCTGAAGGTTCAACCAAAATATGCAATAGCCATAGCATACAAAGGACTATCTTTAGGAGAGCTAGGGTTTCTAAAGGAAGCTATCAAGTGCTTTAACGAGTCACTACGCATTGATAAAAAATATGATATAGCATTAGACAATAAAGAAATTGCATTGGAACTTTTAAGAGAAAATGCAAGATTGAAACCAAAGCTTCGCAAAAGCACCAAGAAGCAGTGAAATAAGGATTAATCCAGAAACGGATCTAGATTGGAAGATTTTTGCACGCTCTACAAATTTGTCAAATCCGCTTCCAAGAGCATATATGACAGAGAGCCATCTTGAAGAAAATTATGAATAACGTAGACAGTGCAACGAAAAAAGTCAAGTTAGATTGATGATTAATTTCTTTTGATGATCCTATTTCCATATGAGGCAAGAATTATCACAGAGCTTATTGCTAGAGCCATAATTACTGTAGATATCGGGAATTCGGGAACGGCATTTGTACCAGTTATCTCTATCACATGACTACTATGGTGGTAATTAATTTCAAGCGTCGTTTCATCTTGTACGTCGGAAGTCTTTACAACATCACTTGGTGCCATCACTTGCCCGTCAATCATTACGGTAAGGTCCCCGCTAAGGAGAGATTTGGGAATAGTAATATCCGTGACGCCTGTGGTTCCAGTTTCTCCCTGTACCCCAAGTGATAGTTTTTTCGCTTGTTCGTCAAACTTCACATCTGTCACATCTGAGTCCGATGTAATGTTTACATCAAAGTCATGTCCTCCGGCCTTGATTGCCCATGCGGTCGGGTTTTCCACTATGAATTTCGTAGTGCTATCCAAACCAGCCTGCATCTTAAGCGTAAGCGTACTCAAGACCTCTGCGTTTACATCTGCTTTTGCATGTATTGTATATGCACCCTTTTTAGCATCAGTCGGTAACTCAAAACTTCCAGAATATTCTCCGTTGTTTACTTGCTCCTTTTCAGTGTATATTTCATTGCCGCCGTCGTCTGTAACCTGGACCGATACAGTATTTATGCCACCAACGCTAGCGCTTAGGCCAGACCAAATGGTTCCTTCTACGCTTACCGCATCTCCTGGTTTGTAGAGATGTCGCTGAGTTTGAACCGCAAGAGTATTGTCCGATCCTGCGTAGACCATATCATATGAGGTTTTCAAACGATCATGCGATTCTGTTTGAGCGCTTTGGTATTCTCCTTGTGGTTTAGCGTTAGACGATGTCGTGGTGTTTAATTCAGCTTTTGCCGATTCGTTGCTGGTAGTATTTGCTTGAATCCCAGACTGACCAACGTTTACTCTTGTAGATACATTTGCATCAACATCTGTCTTTTCTGTTTGAGCATCTACAACAGAGACCATTAAGCTTGCTCCAAGCGCTAGTACAAACATTGCTGAGAGGATAAATCTGAAATGCACGATAGACACAAAACATCCACCGGATTTCATGTGATAAAATGAAGTGTGAAATAGATAATAAACAGATCGAATCTTTGCACCTAGAATTGATTTGTATGTCTTGAATTTCAGACATTATCCACGTGCAGTGATTCGATTCATGTTGACTCTATACGCACAAATGGCTATCAAATGGCAAAGTTAACGTTTACCAAGAATAATCACAAAATTCCGGAATTATGATATTGATTAGAACAGAAATGAGACAGGCAGAATAATAGCCAGGGTGCGAATAGGGTATACAATGAAGATACTGTTCGTTGTCTTTCTTCTGTTGGCTATATCACTTTGTTACGGTGAGCCTGCTAGTCCAAACACAACTCTGACTTTTTACATAACCGATGATAACTTGAACACAAGTCATAGGGGAATTGACATAATTCATCTAGGAGGGCTAGTTGATTTTACCATAAACGGTGTATCGATCCCAGGACCATCTTCGATGGCTGAAACGGGCGTTAACACTGGTACATTCCAAATCCAATTGACTTTACCTTCTACTATTAACGGTCGACCTTTGCAGAACGGTGATGTAGTGGTCATGGCATATCATCAAAAGGCAGATTACTCAGGCAATCCGCAAACAATTACACAATCACGAGTGCTAACCACAGAACCATCGAATCTCGCTAGTTCGGTCCAAAGGATACGAATTGGTCAAGACTTCACTTTAAGACTATACGCCCCAAACTTTAATTTGGATTCGTATCATCCAGATGATATTCCACTAGGCCTAGTAGAATTTAGGATGGGAGGAATAAAAACAACGCTGGCAGATTCTGTTTTCCATGTTAATACATTTGCCTTGAGAGAAACTGGGCCCGATACAGGTATGTTTGAGGCCACGTTTAAGATCCCGCAAGAAGTTGATGGATTTCCAGTAGAGATTGGGTCTACACTGGAATTTAGATTCATAGATACATCTGAACCGTCGGCTTCGTCGTCTAGTGTAGTTGTTAAGGTAGGCTCCTACGGTACCTCGACAGGAAACAGTATTGGTGGTATTACTCCACCAAACATCACCTTTTACACTGACTCACTTGGATTGCTTGTAAACTATCTAAATTCCAGCATGGCACAAAATCTGATTTCACCAATCTGTTACCCTTCCCCGAATTCATTCTTTACGGTAGGAAAAACTATAGTCACGTGTTCTGGCAAGGATCAACAAGGAAATTCTTTGATAAAGGCATTCACAGTTACGGTGGTCAAGGAACCCAGCCTGGTACCTCACTGGATAAAGAAACTGACAGGCTATTGGTGTAGTGGCGAGATAGCTGATAATGACATGGCTCAGGCAATCAAATACCTAGCCTCAAGCAAGAAGGTAACATTATCATATGAAGATCAATCTGGTGCGTTACTTGATAAAACAAGTCTTTGTCTTTGGTCAGAAAATAAAATTTCAGATTCAAACGTTACAAAGTTACTTGCGCATCTTGTGCGATAGAATTTAATCTCTCAGATTTGTATTAAAACTGATGAAAGGTACTTTTGGAGCCGGATGTTTTTGGTGCGTGGAACACGCCTTTAGAAAATTGCAAGGAATAACGTCTACTGCTGTAGGTTATATGGGCGGCATCACGAAAAATCCGACATATGAGGATGTCTGTACAGATACGACAGGTCATGCAGAAGTAGTTCAGGTAGAATATGACCCTTCAAAGATTTCGTATCGAGAGATATTGAATGTGTTTTGGGGTAATCACGATCCCACGACGCTCAATAGGCAAGGTCCAGACATTGGAACGCAATACAGATCGGTTATCTTTTTCCACAGTTCAGACCAGGAAAAAGAAGCGATAGCCTCCAAAGAAGAGCTGCAAAAATCCACCAAGTATGGCAAAAAGATTGTAACAGAGATAGTTCCTGCTGCCGAATTTTACAAGGCAGAAGAATATCATCAGGCATACTATGAAAAATGCGGAATACTTTAGAAATACATCGTTGAGTTAGCTGACTTGATAACAATTTGTCTTCTTAGCTAAACGTTCGTTATCAATTACTTTTGTTATAAAAAAGTGTGGAACCATTACTATTTGTAAACACACTTGATGCAAAAAAGCATATCCTCCTGCTCTGCAACGATCATGCCTTCGGGAATGCGATAGAGTTCAGATTCCTCGAAAATGGACTTGTGAAAGGTGAGAGTGGAATCTATCTGACCAGTGGAGATCCTCAAAGAGTAATTGACACAATGATGGAATCCAACATGGACATGAGACCATATCTGAAGAATGAATCACTAAAAATACTTAAAGTCCCAAAATTTGACGAAGATCCAGACGGCATTCTTACGGGAACTGAAAAATTCATGCAAGAAATGCTCTTGGAATTAAAATCGTCATATCGCATAGTAGGTAGAATAATTTCAGACATTAGTACTGAATTAGGAATGTCCGTAGAGGTTACATTGGAGAGAAACCTTCAAGCAAGGTTTGATTCACTCGATGGATCTTTTCTTTGTACTTACTACTACCACGAAGTTCCTAAGAAAAGCCGCCAAAAATGGATGGATCTATTAATCAAGAACCATCATGCCATAATCTATGCGAATGAGTCTTACAAAGCAAGAGCGACCCTGCTAATCTGAATAGCTAATTGGTAGCACTTAACGGTAACACAATTTCCGACAACTCACATCTATTTTATATTCAAGATACGCAATCGTCTCATAATTGAATTGGAAACGAATAGGCAGACTAATTCTCTGGTTTAGCCTAATAGGTATGGGCGCTTTTATCTTTCTAAATCTAGATGTTGCTCATCGTAAAAGAGACCTCTATCTTATCTTTGGTTTGTCACTCGCATTCTTTATCTCTGGCTGGGTTGGCCTCTTCAGATATTCAAGATTCTGGAATATGTTAGAGTAAAAGTTTTATTGTAAATAATTCTGATGGAACTAATTTTAAAATTGTAGCCATATTCAAAGTGATAAGATAAACAACTTTCAAAAAACAGGATTTATAGCCGTAGCCTCGAGAAAATTCCTAAATAATTTAAAATTCATTATTATAATGATGATCGTTGAGCCACGGAACATGGCTTAACGAAGCGCGGTCCCGCAGGAAGCTATTAGGTGAACGTGACGCAAAGGCGTTAGTTCAAAGGAGGAAATCTCCAAATGGCCTGCGCAAGGGGACCGCGTCTTTGATTATAATCTGTTCTTTGGTTTGAGCTTCTTTTGGAAAATGACAATTGCAGTGATTATGCCAGTTGCGCCAGCTATGCCTGCAATGATAAGATAAGAGAAGATAGTGCCGTACGCGGGAATAACTGTCACATTAAATGCATATGATGCAGTCGCTGCATTCTTGAGATCAAGCAGGTCTACTCTCAGTATGTGATTTCCCGCTTCTTCAAAAACATAATTGGTGTCCATCTTTCCATTATTGTATTCTGCTGGTGGAAAGGAACGTAGCAAATCATCACTGTGATAAATCTTTAGATTTGTTCTGAATTTTTCGATATCTTTTCCATCTTGATCCATGAAATGAAAATGGATTTTGGTATCTTTTCCAACTTCTGGTATAGATGGCATTGTATAGAGTTGAATCTCATAGTTTCCAATTCTTACTGAGTTTGCGCTAAATGGTGGGTAAGTTATCTCATACACTCCAAGGCCCACAAAGAAGCTGAAATAAATGGGTAAAAGGATGTAAAAGCGCTTCTTCAATAGGTCTGATACGAAGACTTCCTATATTATATTTGACTCTACTCGAGACACACGGCACAATTATTTTTACAAAATTACGGTGTCCCTTCCGGTAACTATACTCTTGGAATAAGTGTTTCCGATGGATTTGTAACAAAAACAATTTTTCTAGATTTAGTTGTGCCATGAGGTTATATTTTTCTCAATAGATGGTAGAAGTGAAATCAATGCTCAGGAATTTTTTGTATCGAGCATATGGCGTGAAATCTGGCTTTGCAAGTCCTCAATTCTCTCCAAAATACAACATTCCATAACGAGTCTTGCTGCTGCACATGCTTTCTGGGTCTACCAGCGAGTATGTCATTAATCATTACTTTAGAGGTAGGGGTCCACCTATTCCACCCAAAATATCACCCGCCATATTCTGTTCATGCTACTCTATGGAGTCTGTCACTTATTGATTGCACTATGATATCTAGCTAAGCTGTTGCCATTCTAGCTAAATAGAACCTATGAATCTCAGGCATATACTGAATACTATGAAACCAGAGTACGGTGAGTGAAATGAACCAAGAAAGTGTTCCACTAAAGTTCGTAGGTTCGCTTTTTGGCAAGAAGCACATAGCTTTACTATATGACGATGAAGAACATGCACAAAGAATTGAGTTTGAATTTCTGAAGAATGGTCTTATGATGGGAGATAGTTGTATCTTTGCAACTGATATGGATCCAGGCCTAGTAATTCTAAAAATGATTAACAATGGGATTCCTGTCATGCAGTTTCTAAAAAAAAATCTCCACATATATCAAATTCCTCGTATGACAGACAAAACAGAGGTACTGATAAAATGCGCAAGAAAACTATTCGAAAGGATTCTTGGATATTCAAGACCACCGTATAGAATTGTAGCCAGAATAGTATCAGATATCAGCACACCTGAAGGTATACTTGCAGAGATGACGCTCGAACGTGAGTTTCACTCAAAGTTTTCTACTTTTGATGGTTGTGTTATCTGTCCGTATGACATATCAAAACTGCGAGCGAATCAAGGAAACAAGTGGATTCGACATGTATTCGAGACTCATCATGCAACCATGTATGCACTAAGATCAAACCAGGGAGGCGCATTTTGTCTTCAGTAATATTGGATTTCCACCAAAAGCCCATTCATTGATAACTTTTAACACAATTGGGAAAGTGTTGACAAAATTTTCTAACCAAAAAATCTATACCATTTGAAGAGAATCCTGTAAACAGACTAGCGCCAATGCCCAATTGATATTGTGATAACATCGAGAGGTAAAATACCCAGCTCAAGGATAAGGCCAATTTGTGGCAAGGCTTTGGCTCTCTCACGCAGTAGAATCTAGGTGACCAAGGTCTGAATTCCATTTATGTAATTGGTATATATGGTACTAAATTATAACCAATAAAAGTGCCGCAAACAAAGCCGATTGTTGATATAGTGAACGTAGTCGCGTCCGCTTCGGTCGATCAAAAAATTGATCTCGTGGAAATCACAAAAACTTTTCCAGACGTTGAGTATCATCCAGAGCAGTTTCCAGGTCTTGTCTTTAGACTTAAGTCGCCAAAAACTGCCACGCTTATCTTTAGCTCAGGTAAGATGGTTTGCACCGGTTCAAAGTCTGAGGATGCGGCAATTAATGCTGTAAATACTGTTGTACAGAAACTTCGAAAAGGAAAGATAAAGATAAAAAATGACCCGGAGATTACGATACAAAATATAGTTGCTTCTGTGAGTTTGGGAGGAAAAGTACATCTAGAAAGAGCCGCGAGAAGTTTGCCAAGGAGTATGTATGAGCCAGAACAATTCCCCGGTTTAATACACAGAATGCTTGACCCGCGCTCTGTAGTGCTAATCTTTGCCTCAGGAAAATTAGTGTGTACCGGAACAAAGAAGGAGTCCGAGGTATATAGGGCAGTTCATAATCTTCATACTCTTTTAGAAGAAAAGAAGCTAATGGAATACGAATAGTTACTTTTAAGAAAAATAGCTGTTTAGACTTTGATTTTCTTTTGCCTCTTTTTTATGATAAAAATCAGTGACCCGATTCCAATCGCACCAGCAGCTAAAATCTCAATATATTCAATTGAGGGTGGGTCCAGCGCCTCTCCCGTTGATTTTGGAACAATTCTGTATATTGTGCCATCCGAAAGTGAGACTATATACAAAAGGCCATCGGAACCTGCAACAACATCAGTTATGCAACCAAATCCTGTGCCAAATATGATCTCATCCTGACTATCATTTTTATCTGCAACCAGGTCCGATAATTGGCTTGAATGAAAAATAAAGCCATCTCTGGCATCATTTAATTGGAATCTGTATAGGTTGCCGTTGTTGCAATCTCCAACGAAGAGACTATTTCTGTTTTTTTCAAACTTGTCAGAACCAATGAACGAGAGGCCAGTTGGAGCTATAGGTTTTTCCCAAGTGAATTTGGGATCATGATAAATATGCCCAGGAAAGCCAGGCAATCGCTGAAGTTCATCCTTTGTCGCAGGTCCCATTATGACATCCCATCCACTGTTAAAATTTGGAGTAACAAGATTAATTTCGTCACCAAAGTCTGGCCCGTTCTCCGTATCCCACATTTTTCCTGTAACAGGGTCTATAGCAAGTCCGAAGCTATTCCTTATTCCCATTGCGTAGTATGGACCAGGTGGGGCAATTCTTAAAATCACACTTGTATCATCGGGTTCACCGTCTGGATGATTTTGTAACTTTCCATACCTTCCTGCATCCCCGACAACTAGATAGACTGAACCATTCAGATCAGTAACCATTGCGCCACCATTGTGATAAATTTGAGTGGCCCAAAGATCTTTTATCAACTTCTTGTTAGTTAACACCGTCCCATTCCAATCGTAACTATACACCCTCTTTCCAAGAGGCTTCCCGCCATCGTGAGTTGACTCAGTAAAATAGAGGTACACTTTTGTTCCAACTGTAGTTATGCCAAGCATACCTTGCTCCCCTTCACTTGTGACATTCTCATCTAGAACAGGCTTTTCTTGGAGTACACCGTTATGGATGAGTCTTACCTCCCCATCAGTTTTTTGCAATACCAAGATATCCTTTCCTTCAAAGGCCATACTAGTGGGACCGTTTGCTATGCCAGAAACAAATTTCTGAACTACAAAATCGTCTTCTTTTAGAACAGGTTCCCCGTAGGCTGGCACGATTAAGACAGTAAAGAGAATCATCGTCAGCAGGAAAATTTTCAATAGAAATCTAGGCTATGGGTAAATCAATTTGTTTAATATAGCTTTTTGATTAGCTATTTACTTAAATTCCTTTTACTGATAAGTTCGTTTTGATTTTTGTGGTGGCGGTAGCATCTGTAGGAAACCTTCTATTAAACAAAAAATGGACTTTCAAAGAAATAATATGGCATGGAATTTGAAAGTAAACTTTAAGATATCTGTTATTATCGCCAATATTCTTGGATGTGGTGACCTATGAAAATGGTAAAACTTTTCTAAAGATCTATTATTAGGCTACTTTAGAACTAGAACTTTGTAGTACTCATTCTCATATATGATACGATAATGTTCGTTAAGTCGCTCTTGATTGTTAATCCAATATTTTGCGGCACTTTGAGCATCATCATCCGGTTCCCTTCCTATTACGACCCATTTATCATACAACCACGGTTCTTTAAATGAACTCTTCCATGTGCTAGATCCTATGATATCGTCAAACTGCCTTAACGGAATACCGCTCGATAGCATTATTCTGTGCTCTTGTGAGGAACCGGTTAGTATGAATATAGTTCCACCATGATACATTGAACCCAATATCTCACCCGTTTGCACTGCAAATGGATGCTGTTTGTATGCGAATCCACCTTGAGCATCGACAAATGTTACTACCCCAAATATTGGCGTCATGAGCTGATTCAAGAATATAATGCCAACAATACCCACCAGAGCAATTTTTTTAATCCTACCATATGACTTTGCAATGAACAAAGAAGATAGCATTATGATAAGAGGAGATAACAGCATCAAGAATCGTGCGTTGAACCAAAAACTCATCTCCCCAACGCCTATCAGCATTGAGATTATAGTGAAAGCTGGCGGCAGGGCCAAAAAGACATATAGTATTGCTCTATCTCCGTTTCCTTTCGGTCGTCTATGAAAAATGTATCCAAGTGCAGCCGTTCCCAAAAGAACCGGCCCATACATGGCCATGCTGGTGGCACCATAAATTTCGGCCACATTGAACGGTTGAAGAAATAGCATCTCGCGGTTTGTGCGATTAAGTGCCTGAAAAGCCGCAGAATAATATTGGGCATGTGCAAATTGTAAAGGATCACTGTAAACATGCAGATTCCAAATGAGCCAGAGTGCTATTCCAGAGAATGATAGAATCGAAATCAGAATTGCCACAAGTTTGTATCTTGTATCAATATGGAGCTGCTTTCTTACCATAAATATGATTACGAAAATTGTCACAAATACTGGAATAATCCACCCTTCATATCTACAAAGAGTAGCTAAAGAAACAAAAATTGAGCATTTTCGCAGATAATGTGATTTGGTGGAGATGTCAAGATTTTCGTACCATTGCTGGAAGTAGTAAGCTGCAGTCACAAAAAATAACATGAAAGGAGCTTCCGTCATCGCAGTTATTCCCATATACAAGATGTTTGGATTTGACGCATAAAGGAGGGCCCCCGCGAACGCTATGTGTGAAAGACCTGTCTGTCTAAGTATCATCCGGTATAGAAGTAGAGAAGTAATCGCAAGACTTGGAAGACTTACTGCTAAACCAGCGAATCCTGTTGTAAATAATGGATCTATTAAAGAAAATGGAACCAGTAAAAAGTGTGGTAAAGGAAGCCACACTGAACCCACTTGAGCCAAGCCAGGATTGTCAGCCCAGTCAACAATTTTTCTTGCGCTAACTAAGTGTGAAACAGCATCTCCATAGTAAATTAATGAATGTTTGTCAAGACTATATAGATAAAATGCTACACCAAGTCCCAGTGTAATCACAATCAGAAATAAGACGTATTCTCTGTTCTTGATTTTCAGGATCGTTTTCATATAGATAGCGTTAAGCATTTGAATATAATTATAAGGTTAAAACGTAACGGTTGTACCTTATCTGATACAAAATATGATCTGATGAGGGCTTTTTTGCTTGGAGAACCAATTATACATCAATAAAGATAATTAACAAAGAAAATAATAGAAAGCCTTCAATGAAACCACGATTTTTTTGTACCAATGAAGAAAAGAGTCAAAGGAAAAAGACTCAGATCTTACTTAGTTTTGATTTATTCAAGAAGGCACTACCGCCAAATGAAATTGCTAGATTAAATGCTAGTGCTATTACAGCTATGTACAGCGGACCAAACGCGGTTTTGAAAAGTGATGAAGCCAACGGTCCAAAGTTGTTGGCAGCTTCTACCATGTAAATCCCGGATCCTATTCCTACTAGAAGGCCAATTATTAGTGGCAACTTCCGAAGGGATTTTACATATAATCCAAAGAATACCGCGGGGAGAATTTGTGCGATCAAAATTCCCCCTAAGAGTTGTAACGAGATGGCATATGTTGCAGGTACAGTAAAGACAAAGCCCAATGCAACAAATTTGAAAATTGTAGACGAAATCTTGGTTATTCTAATTTCAGAACTATCTGACAAGTTCGGTTTTATTTCTTTAATGATATTTCTAGTAAGCAGATTAGCTTGAGCCATTGCCATTATTGCAGCTGGTACAAGACCTCCAATGAATATTCCAAGTAGGGCTATCCCAGAAAACCATCCAGGCATGGTGAAAAGTATCAAAGATGGAACTACTAGTATGCCACGAGTGCTCTCGGGAAATCCAGATAGAAAACTCATAGCTTGCGGTACTCCATAGACCAATATTCCCATCAACGCGAGTATAGCTAATCCAACACCATAAAGGGGAAGTAGAGCAGTACTTTTGCGAAGCTTCTGAGCACTTTCAGCGCTTAGAACGCCATTTACAGCATGCGGATAAAGATATAGTGCTAGCGCACTTCCAAGAACGAGCGTTGCATAGGCTGGGACAAGTGAATTGGGTAAAGTAACATAGTTTTCATTTACTTGTTTGAGTGCATTTCCAAATCCACCGATGCTGATTGGCACAGCTATTATTACTACAATTACTGTAATCCAGATCAAAAAGTCCTTGAAGACTGCAGTTAAAGTGGCTCCGCGCAAACCGCTTGTGTAGGTAAATGCGGCCAAGATAACAAAAGAAACCAAGAGTGCGATTTCCTGAACAGTCTTAGAATTTGTATACCCAGCCAACATCACTGTCAAGACTGACTGCATGCCAACTATTTGGAGTGCAATGTAGGGAAGCTCTGCAACGATGCCAGTGACAGCAATCATCATTGCTAGGGTTTTGCTGCCGAATCTATCCTTTACAAAGTCTGACGCAGTAATGTATCCTCTCTCTCGTGACAGCGTCCATAGCCTAGGCATTGTTACCAGCGCAACGGCAAAAGTTAACATGACATAGGGAATTGCAAAAAAGTACAGAGAGCCCTTTGCAAAAATTCCTGACGGAATGGCAACAAAACTGTATGCAGTGTAAATATCTGCCCCTATGAGGAAAAATACAAGTGTCGTACCTAGTTTTCTTCCAGCTAATGACCATTCGTGAACGTGGTTTAGGTTTCCACTCCTCCAGTATTTTCCGTAAAATCCGAGAAAAATAAAGACAACAAACAAAGAAACGAAGGCAATAGTAACATCTAGGCCAATCATTGTTCCTTCTCCATGACATGAGTAAAGGCCAAGTAGAAGCCGGCCGATACAAAAAGCCAGAGCGTCTGGAACCAGTAAAAGAAGGGCAGCCCCAGAAGTTCTGGAGATTCCCTATTGTAAATTGGAACGCTCAAGTTTATGAAAGAGGGTATTAGGATCAATAACGCAAGTACAACATACTTTGTGCGCATTCCCATGTTGAGTTTGGTGGTAAAGATATAAGCATTGAGAATTGCTCTAATAAGGTAATCGCAATATCACACCATGGAAGATGAGCCTTCCATTTCTTTCTGTAAAGAGATTGAAAAAAAGTATGATAGAACTAGGTCGGAAAGGCAAGTATATGTTATTCAAGATTATGATTTTGTTTTGCATAAAGCTAAAAAAACAGGCATCTTTGCCTCGTGCATAAGGGAAAAGAAATCTGTTCGATTTACAAGGGAAGGTTATTACAGGTTCCCTTGAACCAAATCTTAGATGGCTACAGATGATGCATTACTCTCAAAGATCTCCAAAATCTCAGAATTACGGGGGACATTGCAAATAGACAAGAAAAACTATTCTCTTGAACAGTTTTCAGTGAGAAAATCAAAAATTCCGGTTCGAAAACCAACCACTCGAGGGGGAGTCTATTTTACCGATATGACTGCCTATAAAGTGAAAGCAAGTACACAGGATCTCTCCATAATAGATAAAATTCCAAAGATGATGCTTGGTCCAAACACTGACTTTAAGCCAGTAGTGATAAAAACCGATTTGCAACTTGATGGAATAAATAGAAGATTAACGTTAATCACACATTTGACCAATACGATGAACAGCAAGACAAGAGTCGAGCTTAATCTGATAGTTGACAAAGCAAATCTGCAATGACACAAAAGAATGAAACTATCTTATTATGGGATTTATCGAGTAAGTTTGTGGAGACCCGCATTTAGTTATTTTGGTCCTGATCTGAACAGTTTCTAGGCATCGGCGTGAATATATCTGGTAGGTCAAAGATTGCGGTCAATGTTTTGTCCACATGCGGGGTGGAAAAGTGGCAAAGTAGGAAAATAGGGCATTATAATGATAAAAAATCAGAGAGGTACGATCTTAAACTAGTACTTGATAATACAGAGTCGCTTCTGCGCAATTCTTAATATGATTTCTTGGTTTACTTCGCAAATATTGACAAACAACCAAGCTGAGAAGATCTTGGTAGCATTAGCTATTGAAGGAACCCTGATTGAGATGGCCGAGCCTGTGCATGAAAAGGTCATAAATATGTTGTATGAGCATTATCATTGTCTTCCTATTGACTGTTATGACCATCCAGAATATCTCAATAAAGTACTCAAAGCCCTTTTTGGCATGTCTTATAGAGTTATAGTTAAAAAAATAGAGAGAGAACTTGGAGAATTTGCATCAAAGAAATCAATTAATAACTTTCTGACTTTAATCAAAGAGTAACCCAAGGTATTTTGGAATATAACAGAATCAAAAGTTTCGGTTAGCTTTATTTATGAAGTGGTGAATTATTTCTGTCCCATTTTATGAAGTTCATATATTCGTAATACCTCATAATATGAAAGACATCAGAGACTAGAACGTGAATGATATTACCAATTTTGGCAGATACTATTTTAAATCAACAAAAGAATATCGTCAATAATGCCTAGTGTTCATAAAAATAAACAAGAGGTTCCAAACCATAAGAGAAAGAGAAGCATAACCATCAATACTATTTTAGAAGAAAAATTAAGGGAGATACAGAGTCAACTTATCGGCAGCACCAAAACAAGTTGGAGTCTGTCGATGATTGTCAATGTTTTAATTACAAGCGGTTTGCTTGCGCTAGACAAGTTAAGTAGAGAAGATTTTCACAAAATTAAATACTTCATTGAAAGTGACAAGGTTGCTTTCGATAACAAAGCAATTAGAGATTATGTGGTACAAATCATAAAGGATTAATTTGGCAGAATTCTATCGATACTGTAAAATTTGTCATATCATGATAAAGTATACGACATCCAGTCAGGAGAATTCAAGATAGGAAATGAATAAAGATAAATACTTTGTAGGACATTACTGATCTCCGTGTGGGTTGGTAAGAGGGGCGCATTAGAGATATTTTCTAGTATTCTATCTTCTCTAGCAGATGCAGAGCTAAAAAAAACTCATATAACATACAAATCAAATCTTGATTCCAGGTTGGCCTGCAAGTACATTAACTCGTTAATGGAACTCGATCTGGTTTCTAAGTCTAAGAAGGATCCTTCGTTCTATGTAATAACATCAAAGGGTCGAGACTTTTTAAAGCAATATGATGGATTAATTAGAATGATAGAATTTCATGCTTGATTTTTAAATTAGACAGAACTTGGCATGGATATGTATGACCTAAGATAATACAGCAGCTAAAAAGTACAATCAACAATTGTACTACAAAGATTAGTTGAACGTTACACCTCAGATAATATCTAACGTTACAATTTAGAGATTGTTTTTCAGTTATTAGTATTGACGAGTGTTAAAAAGGGGAGGCAAATCAAGTTAATAGATATAGAAATCCAGGCTGGCGTTTTTTAGGAATAAAGGGCAACACAGAAAATTACGGGAATATCAAGGAAGCAAGAAAACCGAATTCAACCCAAGAGACTTGACTTGTAGATTCTATGGCTAATTTTTGGAAGAGAAGCGAGCTGGAACAGGTAGGTAAAAAACTGTTAATTGTCTTAGGCTGGAACCAACCTTGACTTCACATCAATTAGCTTCGAGACAAACAGTCTGTTTCATTACAGAAAAGTTATGAATTGTGTATCCCATTACTAAGTTTTGTTGGTGCCATGGATCGTTCCCGTAATGACAAGACTACCGTATATTACGTTGTGATTACCGTACAGTTATGTCTCAATTTCCTATTTATGGATTCTTTTGATCTTCATACGAAGAAAATTTTTAGTGATTTTGTATGAATAAGGAGTCGTTTAATATCACTGTCTGGTCATCCAAGGTGTATTTTATCACATCGAATTTTACTAGAAAGTCAAAAACCAGTTTGAATCTTGCATGATCAACATTTGATAATTTTTCCACCATTTTCACATTCATTGGGGCATTTTTCCTCTCTAGGAGTGCCATCATGTTATCAGCTATAGTCCTTATTGGGTTTGGTTCTGTCATTCTTGTAGCACATGTTGTCAAGAAAACTATATTATATTTTCCTTGTGCACAAATGCCACTATAGTATCAAATATCGAAAAGTAATTCTGCTTTTCAAACACGTGTTCATAACTGGTTTTAGATTTGCAGGATCCATTTATAAAAACTGTATGTATCGCCACTGACATAGCTCAATTTTATAAGCAAGATACAATGCACGAATTAACTTTGATGTTTATTTGTTGATGTCAAAAGGTCTAGTAGGGTCTATTTCTTATCACTTTAACAGTTACCGGATCATAAAAAAAGGTGAACTGTTAATGAAAACCCTTAGATGGTGAAAGATAAAAATTCTGTATTAATATTTGAAACACAATTCAGAACTGAAGAGTCAACAAGTAATATTTACAAATTTAATTAATTCGTAATATTGTTCTAAGAACTCTCGGCCTTTTTCAGTTATGATAAAATATGAACCGTCTCCGTTTGATTTTGCAACTAAACCAAGTTTTGTTAATGTTTCAATATATTTTGTAGCCAGACGAGAATCGAGATTCGCTTTGTTAGTAAGATGTGTCTTCTTTAATGGACCCTCAGACAAATTTATTAGAATTCCTTCGAAAATATCCAATGCACTGCGTTTCCCTACCAACCACAAGAGTACTATTTTTTGAATTTTTCGCTATTTAACTCTTTAGTTCTTAATCTCATTTCCAAAAATGAGAATAGCCATGTATAGGGCACCAAAATTTCCAAAGTTGTCGGCTAAGTGCCATTTTTTTCTTAAAGGATAGTAATTACCATGAAATTTACTGTATACGTTGCTGAAAACTATGAAAGAGATTTTCGAAAGGCATGTGTGAGAAATTTGGATTCAAAAAGAGTAATCCAATTTCAGCCCTTAACCAAGTGGCTGAATTAACATTTCTTTACAATTATGTATGTGTAATCAAATGGAAAAATTACAATTAATATTGTAACCAGTGTAGTAAAACACATGCCGATAACCAGTGTGTAAGAACCATAATGCTCTTAAACTGTTTCTCGAATATGTGCACAATGGGAGTGTCTGCCAAAATATCTGGAAGAAGAGACGAGCTAACAATCATGAGTGACTTGATGGTTAATATGCTTCAACCAACGCGATCGACACACTTGCTATACAGAACAAATCTTAGCTACACTCAACTAAAGAAATATCTTTCCTCACTACTAAATATGGGTTTGATAGAAGAAAGGACTAATCCCCATCGAGCATTTAGTGTTACGAGCAGAGGGAGGGCCTTCTTGGATCTTGTTGGTACTGATCTTGGTCAGAGCTCAACAGTTGCGACAACATTAAGATAATCACGGATCTGAAGAACTGGAAATTGTATAAGGTTGTAATCAAAGTAAATATAGTTTCAATTCTTTTTTTGTGGTATATTACATTTACAAACAACATGTCTGCGATGGATCAAGCACGGGCAGCATGTAATAATAGACATGATCACCCAATTCTATGAAACTAACCAATTAGGGGCCAGAACTATGATTCTCGTTTTGTTTCTAATAGTTCAATAAGGCCGCATCTCGTATTTTTCATGTTTAAATCAGCGAACGCAATTAGTCTCTCATCAAATCCTTTTACTGGACTTACTAATATGGTGGCGCCCTTCTCTGCCAGAGAGTCTAGCTCTTTATGAATATCGCTGACTTCAAAACAGAGATGATGAATTCCTCCTCCCTTCTTTAAAAAATCATTAATAGGTGATTCGGTAGAAGTAGGTTCAATCAATTCTAAGGCAGGATCACCAATTTTCAGAAAGCAAACGTTGACCTTCTGGCTGACCACTGGAATTGGTAAACTTATATTCTGAAAACTTATATAGCTTTTGAGTTCTCCCACCGAATCTTGTATCCTGTTCACGACCACTCCTATATGGTGTAATTTCATGATCTTATCCTGTCACACGTATACAATAATCTAGCGAAGTTTTGTTAATTTTATATTGATAGTAATTTCTAAGGAGTGCGTGTTAGAAAAACTGGTGAAGGAATCAAAAGCTCTTGAAAAGGCCATTGCAGGAGAAGAACTCTCTTATGACGATGGTATTGAGTTAATGTCTTATGATAATCTCTACATGCTGGGCGCGGCAGCCGATTTAATAAGGCAAGATAGTGTAGGTGACAAAGTAACATTTGCGGTATCTTACTATCTAAATTATACTAATGTTTGTGCGGCAAGCTGTCAAATGTGTGCTTTTTATAGAAAAGGCGACGAAGAGGATGCTTACACTCTTTCTGTCAAAGATATAGAATCACGAATTGCTAAAGCAAAAGAGATGGGCGCCACCGAGGTTCATATAGTTGGCGGTTTTCATCTTGAGCTCCCACTAGAGTACTATGAAGAGATGTTTAGAACGATAAAACGAAGCAATCAAAAAATGCACATAAAGGCACTGACTGCTGCAGAGATATTCTTCATATCAAAACTGACAAAAAATTCTGTAAAGGAAGTACTGAGTAGGCTAAAAGCAGCAGGACTTGACTCTATGCCAGGAGGTGGATCTGAGCTCTTCCATCCTGACATACGAAACAAGATAGTTCGTGGCAAGTGTTCAGGACAAGAGTGGCTAGATACAATAGAACAGGCGCATAACATGGGAATCAAAAGCAATGCAACAATGCTTTTTGGTCACATAGAAAAACCCGAGCACATTATTGATCACCTAATAAAGCTACGAGACGTACAAAAGAGAACCAAGGGATTCATCACATTTATTCCACTAAAGTTTAGCTTGGAAAATACGGAACTTGAGAAAAAGGGACTAGTCACTTCAGAAAGCCCATCGACTTATGATCTAAGAATCATAGCGGTCTCACGATTGATGCTTGCAAGGGAACTTGATAATATCTCAGTTTATTGGGTCGCGCTAGGAAAGAAGCTTGCACAAGTAGCCCTTACCTATGGAGGAAATGATTTAGTTGGCACTGCCTTTTCTGAGGAGATCTACAAAGCAGCAGGTAAGGGGACAAACTCCTCAATTATAGAGCTGGCAAATATGATAAAGGAAATTGGAAGAGAGCCAACTCAGAGAGATACATTCTTTAACATTTTGAAGACATTCTAGCTTAGGTCAGGCTTTTGGGTAATAGGCTTTCCCATACCTCCTTTCTTTCTGCGTTTTAAACCTAAGCTTATCAAAGTAATAAAAAAACCAAGTCCCGTTACAAGCTGTGATATATTTTTTAGATCTGTATTTATCGCTACCTGCTCATAGAATGTATTTGCCTGTTCCTCCGTCATCCCAGATTTTCCAACAGGTTCACTGATATTGAAATACGCCCAAAACGAGAGGCCAGCTGCTAGCATGGCAATGCCAAGCGCAAGAATGCGTTTGTCCATTGATGACCCATTCTATTTGAGTACTAATTAACCATTAACTATCTTCAGATCAAAGTCTGGTACTAGTCCCTTTTCTATTCCAAAACTAAAGAGTGTCTTAATTGAATGCTCGCCTAGTACCCCCATCTCCATTGTTATATCATTTACATACATACGCACAAATCGTTCAATGAGATCTTTTGATTGGCCTCTACTATACTGCATAGCGTATTCTACTCCTTCACTGACACGGGCCATGCCATACACAATTGATTCTCGGAAAAATTCGTCGAATTTTTTTATTGTCTCTATTCCGAAATGGTTGCTCATAACATTTACTCCTAAAGGAACAGGCAGTCCGCCTGTACTATCTCGCCACCAAGTACCTGTGTCAAGGATTTTCACGAGATTTTTTTGTTCGTAGGTTATCTGAGTTTCATGTATGACTAGTCCGGCATCGACATCTCCTCTCACTACAGCATCAGGAATATCGCTGAACTTCATCTCCACATAATCAAATTTGCCAATCATAAGCTGCAAGAGCAAAAATGCCGAGGTAAGCTTTCCTGGAACGGCTATCTTTGAAGTCTTCAATCTGTCTGGCGAAAGATTCTGCCTTGCTATGACGATGGGCCCGCAACCTTTACCAAAACTGCCACCACTTCTTAAAATTGTGTAATCCCTTATGTACGCACATGCATGTGCAGAGACTGCAGAAACATCTAGTTCATGATTTAGTGCGCGTTTGTTTAATGTCTCGATATCTTCCACAACATGATTTATTTTAAAATCTGGAGACGTAACCCTGCCGCTCAGCATACCGTAAAACATAAACGCATCATCAGCGTCAGGCGTGTGACCTATCGTTATTTCCACAAAGTTGATTTTTATCTCTATTATAAATAACATAGTAACAAAGTTCGGACTATTATTTTGTGCCTAATTTCGAGCCGGCGGGACTATAACGGTAACATAGTAACAAAGTTCGGACTATTATTTTGTGCCTAATTTCGAGCCGGCGGGACTAACGGTATAATAGACATGTTCTGTACCCAGGTTTATACATTAAATCATGATAGCGGGCCTGATAAGATTTAGAGATGAGAATAATTTGAGCTTCTGCATTAACAGTAAAGAGAATAATAATTCAAACCTATGGACATGGATTGTTTACTGTTCCACTACCAAGATTAATTACTTTATTGCCGGTGATTGTTGCAGTACAGTGATTGTTGATGATACCAGAGTTGTTGATGGTACCGGAGGTGTTGGTGATGACGTTGAAGTTATCAATAGTACCGCCGGAGTTATTATTGATCTTGCCGCCGCTATAGTTCGTGATAGTACCACTGCTGTTGTTGGTAATTGTACCAGAGTTAGAAACTGTACCATAGGAGTTGATGGTACCGTAGTTAGAGATGGCACCGCCAGAGTTGTTAGTAATAGTACCGCCATTGCCAAAGTAGCCCAAGTTCCTGAGCGTACCAGAGTTGGAGATTGTACCAAGATTCTTGAGGTAGCCAGAGTTGGAGACAGAAGCACCTGAATTGATTGTAAGAGTTACACCTGAATTTATTGCAAGGGTGACACCGGATGGTACAATGACTGGGAAGCTTACTGCATAGCTTGATGACAATGTTGTATTTGGAATTGTTACAGGATCTGTGATTGTTCCAGTGTTTGTAATTGAGGTCAGAGCAGATTTGATTGTGCCTGTGCCTGAGATGGTACCTGAATTTGAGATGGTACCGGCGTTGATGATGGTACCCAAGTTAGAGATGGAAATACCTGAATTGACTGTAAGTGTCTGACCTGAAGGAATTGTGAAGGTGACACCGGATGGTACAATCAGCGGAAAGCTTGGCGTATAGTTTGATGATAGTGTAGTGTTAGGAATTGTTACAGGATCAGTGATTGTTCCAGTGTTTGTAATTGAACCCCTGTTAAAATATGGAGTAGAGAGTATCTTGCCTGTACCTGAGATAGTACCGGTGTTGATGATCTTGGCATCGCTGCTGTTATTGTAGACGTTGTTAATGATAATACTAGTGTTGCTGATGATGCCAGAGTTGGAGATGAGACCACCTGCAAGGTTGTTGAGCTTGCCGCCGCTATAGTTCGTGATAGTACCACTGCTGTTGTTGGTAATTGTACCAGAGTTAGAAACTGTACCATAGGAGTTGATGGTACCGTAGTTAGAGATGGCACTACCAGAGTTGTTAGTAATAGTACCGCCATTGCCAAAGTAGCCCAAGTTCCTGAGCGTACCAGAGTTGGAGATTGTACCAAGATTCTTGAGGTAGCCAGAGTTGGAGACAGAAGCACCTGAATTGATTGTAAGAGTTACACCTGAATTTATTGCAAGGGTGACACCGGATGGTACAATGACTGGGAAGCTTACTGCATAGCTTGATGACAATGTTGTATTTGGAATTGTTACAGGATCTGTGATTGTTCCAGTGTTTGTAATTGAGGTCAGAGCAGATTTGAATTGATCGGAGCCTGAGATGGTACCTGAATTTGATATGGTACCGGAGTTAATTGTCCCAGAGTTGGTAATGGTGCCGCTGTTGGAGATGGTACCAGAGTTGGTTATGGTACCGGTATTGCTTATTGCAACACTAGATGGAATAGTAACTGTAATCCCTGCTGGAATTGTTACTGTGTCACCTGAATTAATTGTAATTGGAGGACTGGCACCTCCCCATGTTGCAGGGTCATTCCAATTACCATTTTGTGTTGCTGTCAGACCGGTCGGAGGTATAGTATATGTCAATACCGTTTTTCCCTGTACTCCGGTAGGAATATGAGTTACGACAATGGTGTAAGTGCCTGACTGCGGAAAGACCTGTTTGGCAGTTGTGGAATTTATTTCAATCTCGTATATAGCATGGGTACTGGTTGTTACAGTGTAAGTTGCAGTTGTAGATTTATTGGGATCAATTATACCTATAGACACTTGTTCTGCCGCTAGACCATTTTCTACCCTACCATTAATCCCGACACTGCCATCGCTTCGTTCTTCTACTATGCCAAAGTCGACAACCGGATCATTGTTTATCAATGACGGAAGTGATATCTTTGCAGTTAAGCTATTGTCATATGTTGCAATAACCGAGTAATTTCCTTTGCCTTCAGCTCGCTTTATAGAATAAGCATCTTGGTCGTAGGTTAATGGTCCAGCTTGATTGATTACAAGAGTACCATTTGGCGCATAAATCTGTAATTGTGCTTGGTCAACTCCTTGGATAGGATTTTGTACACTGTAAATTACCTGAATATCTCCATAACAACAGTCTTCGAAACTTGCATCAAGTGAAATGCTTGGGGTAGTAGCAGAAGCAGAGTTTGATGGCGCACCTCCTCCAACCGAGTTGATTGCAGAGACACGGTAACCGTAGTTGATACCAGGAGAGAGTCCGGTATCAGAATATGTAGTGACAGCAGAATTTGTGTTAGATACTAGAGTGAGCCAAGAGAGTCCACCATCTGATGACCTTTGTATCTGATAGCCAGTAATTGCAGAACCGCCATTGTTTGTTGGTGCAGTCCAGATGAGATTGATTTGTGATGGTGAGACTGTAGTAGCTTTCAGGCCAGTTGGAGGTTGTGGAGCTGTTGAGGAGCTGCCGTTGCTTGGAGTCGCACTAACCTCGTTTGATGCAGGTGAATCCCCGTAAGGATTTCCTGCCGTGACATAGTAGTAATAGGCCTGTCCATTTATCACCGGCGTGTCAGTATAAGAGTTAACATTTCCTAGTGTGGTAAGGAGTGTCTCGGTACCAGAACTAGTGGACCTGTATATCTTGTAGTTTGTAGGTGGATAAATGTCATTGTTTGATGGAGCAGACCAGGTTAGGTTGATCTGCGAATTACCTGCAGTTGCCTGTAGGTTTTGTGGAGAAGCATTTACCCAGTTTATAGTGTATGAAAAACCTGTTACGGTTGTACTCCACTCATCCGTAAAGCTTCCCGCAGGAGCATTGCTGTCTGAATGGCCAAAATTCCCGCTAATTATAAAGTCTTGATTAGGACCCGCTCCACTCTGACACACTCCATTGCCAAATCCTTGATAGTTAGTGCGATACCAAACGGTTCCAGGAAGTGAATTACCTTGGAGGTCTTGGCTTGGAGTGTGGATAGTAAATGATAAAGTATACAACTTGTCATTGGCTAATTGAAAGGATACGCTGTTCTTCAACGGATAATACGTCTGACCTCCAACGGTTATTGTAGCGTTCGTAATAGGCCCATCATATTCATTGCTGCATGATCCGGGTTGACTTCCACTTGCAAATGCGTTGTTACTTGTACTAAGGATCAGCAATGATGATATGAAAAGCGAGGCAAGAACTATCGTAATTAATCTTTGATTAGGTAATCTACTTTCTATCCCAAACATCATTTGGCGGCTACTAATCTATCACATTACATATAGCAATTAGGTATGGATTGTTCTAGAAGATTAGTTCTATACCATGTGGTTTTTTTATCCTAATGAGGAGTAAAAATCGAATTTTTATGAACTTCATTCTAATCTTGATTCAAGTCCTGTAAGACTCGGATTTTCACAGGTTTGAAACCCGAGGAATCACTATTGAAGTAATAGGCATTTTGAAAAGATGGGATTTTGAAGATCTGTAATATTAAAAAACTGAAGTTAACTTCGTAGTCCTATATCAGATTACGAAATAGCTTAATGTTATTGCTGTTTTTCTTACCTCTGAGTCATATCTTGGAATTTAGTACGAAATCACTTCTCTATCTGCGTTCCACACGTTTCTGCGCCGTATCTGATTTGACGCATTCAAGAGTGCTTGCAGGTGTTGTCATCACTGCAACAAGACCGAATCACATAACTGAGATTAGTATTGAAATTGGTGGTTGAATTGGGTTTGGATTGTTGAGGCTCTGCCAGAAAAAGACTTGAGCAGTATAAGTACCAGAAGCAGCTGGAATCCAAGATTGAGCCGGGTTGAGTGATTGACCTGCAGTCAGCATACCTGTAATCCAAGATAGTGAAACAGTTACTCCATTAGCATCCTGAATTTGCACTAGATATGCGAATGACTGATCTCTGTCCTGGCCGTTTGTCAAGTCAGCAGTGATTTGTATCTGCTGTCCTGATTTCACAGTTCCAGTGATTGCGTTACCAAATGAATCCATGATTCTTGGGTTCGTTGGTGCAGAACAAGGTCCTAGTACGTGTCCATATTTGTCAACAATACATCTTGCCTGCACATACAGAGGATTTTCGACAATTAAGGCAATTATTAATAAAATAATCAGTATGAGATATGTTTTCACTTATTACCAATTGTTTTCCGTTCTTAAAAAATTGATGTGTTTTGCTTGCATTCTAAATTAAAGTTATCCATTTATTGTTACCTTCCGCTTTGATTCCAGCTGCTTCACTAAGCGTCTTGCCCTCTAATCCCATTTGCGGTTTAAGATAATCAAGGTCTTCCAGCCTCATCCCAATACTTGAACCAATCAGTAGCAATTTCATTTTGTGCTTCATCAAGACCCATTAAACCTGAGCAGACTTGGTCATGTAGATAGTTCTCAAATCTGTCTTTTTCACCAGCATTTGGTTCACCGTACCTTGGCTCCGGCCATAGATTCTTTACGTCAAACGCGGCTCCTCCTACCTCTAGCGGAATCAGGTGGTCTAGCTCATAATTTGATTTAGAGTCTGTAAATCCATAAGATTGCATGAGTTGTGTTTTCAGCGGATCAGTATAACTTACTGGTGGCCTTACAGATGAGCTGTAACCATAGTAGCAGATTGTAGTTCCTATTGTTCCTTGTTTTACATCTGGGTTTGTTGCACCAGGCGTGCATTGTGAATCTGGTAGACCATTTGTAACACGACAATTTGTTGGAACAGAGGCAAACGATGGGGACGATGCAGGAAATGATGATGTAAGATTTGGCTCTTCCTGAGTTGACTGTTGAACAGGTGGAGAAGGCTTCATTATATTTGTCTGAGGTATTACGATTAATGCTACAGATGCAACTGCAATTATACCAACTGTGACAGCAATTATTGTATACCTCATCTATAATCATGTTGGATTAACTTGTGATATAGTGCTATTGGTAACTGAATTGGCTGGCATATTTACTTTGTCAAGTATGTTCTTCGCAGTGATACCTCTTGGATAGATAGCAACTCCATACCATGTAATAGTTTGACCTTATAGGTGGTTTTTCTTGCCTTTGAGAGTCAATTTTATCCATTTGGAGTAATACTTTCAATTCTAGTCCCATTTATTGCGTCAATTTCATAAATCCATTCTTTAAATCCGTCATTGCCTACTTGTTTCTTGATTATGACTTCCCAGAATAATTGATCGTTTTTGACATAGCCAGTTCGTAAAGGCACAGCAAACGGCTTAGACAACATTGTCGTATCATCAAGTACAAGTGCTACGTGATTGCTAAACTTAGCTTGTAATAATTTAGCCTCAATAGTATAGTTCTCAAGTTCTTCTGGTGACCATTGGCCAAACTTGATCGCAAGAGCAATAGCTTGTTGTTTCGAAATCACGTGAACGTTTGTAAAATAATTATGGCTAATTAGTATCGCACTTATTCCACCTATTGAAAAAAGAACAATGGTTATAGCTGTTGTAATTCTCACATGATCTTCTTTGTTTTAAAGTTCTAAAGTTTTACGACAAACAGCATACTTTTACGAGTAAACTAGGGGATTCTATTTTTACTCTGTCAAAGAAGCTCTTATCGGGGTAACATAGTGGCAAAAAAGGTGGCTATTCAGAGGATCAAGTCGATTTTCTAATATTAACAACTACATTACCAGTTGCGTAATCTCATATACGATTACGAAGTTGATCGCATATAATGTCAGGCATGAACAGACTCCGTGTTGTAAAAAGTATCTATTGGTCCAAAATCTACCGGGTTAGTACAACTGCGTCCACTCGTGAATAACATCGTTAAAATTTCATAGAGTTTTTAGCTTTAGCAGAGCTAGTAGGCACTACAAACAAGACCTTATAGTATTACGAGTAGGCACGGAAAGCCTTGTGCAAAATAAAAGTTTTATTTTGCACACAAGTTTTTAACCTTGTAAACCCGCTGTAATACTTCCCTTTGGTTACAAGTCAGTAGCGATTCATAGCAAAAGGGCCAAAATGAGGCTAAAGATGCCAATCTCCGACCCCCTTCTTACTTTTCACCCGGTTGTTACAGTGAGCTACACTAACTTGTACTATCTTATACTGTATAAAATTACGCACTACAGTGTAACCTATACTGCAACGGTACTAGGGCATGACAGTTAATGCGTAGTCGTATATGAGACTACGAAATTGTGAATGTAGCAAATTTCGTGAGAACAATAATACGAAATGATTAAATCCTCAAGAAGGGGGTGGACAATACGAAAAGCAAAGCGACTCTAGCGACAATCGTAGCAGTTGTGATTATTTTATCTACTATCTCAGTTTCATATTTGTCGTTTGAAAAGGCCGATGGTAGTGCGGTATCGGCAGTTACTTCAGTGTCGCAAGGAGATAGTCATCACATAAAGCATCATATTTTGTTCAAAGATGATTATTCCAGTAATGTGGGATGGACTCAGATAGGAACTTCAGTCACAGTAAATAGCCCCTTCTTCCCTGGAATCGTAAAATGGAATAATGAAATGGGAGAAGGTGGTGCAGGCGACGACCGAGTCTACAAACAATTGCCAATTACCTTGCCATCACACAAATGGACTACATATTTTGATTATCAATTTACCGCATCATCACTTGTAAGAAGTTGGATATTTGATCTTTCAGCTACACCAACTGATCCATGGTTTCTCACATCCACCGATATCATAACGGTTGAGCACGGTTTTGAGGTAGATCAGTTGGTTGTAGAACGAGGCCCAAGAGGCGACGCCTCAGCTGGCATTCCAATCTCTCCAAATACACAATACTATGTTAAACTAGAAAGAGTACCAACCCAACTGATTTTAAGTGTGTTCTCTGATCCGGCTAGAACTGTTAATGTGCCAGGTTCTCCTGTAACTTTGGATATTGCAAAAACTGACTATAACGGTGATTTGAAATTCATACAACATGATGGATGTTCAGCATGTGGACCTGCACGGACATTGACTGCACAATTAGATAATACATTAATTACTTCGCCTTGACGAATTTTTTTATTTAGTTTAATGGTACAGGTACAGAATCGTTTGATGATATGCCATAAATGCTTGAAATTTCTCGTCTTAGTAGTCTGATATAGGATTACGAAATTACTTCGCCATAATAATATAGAAGACTGCACAATTACGATAATATCATGCGTTATGATTTGTTGGCAACAATAAATAAAATAGAACTTGAGCTCTAGAATGAATATTCTGTAGTAATAATCACCAAAGATATTTCCATAACCCGTATATGCAACACCTCGAACAGCGATACGTGGCAGAAATAGTAATGACTCTTAACAATAGCCATTGGCTAGCAGTAGTTCTTGTTTCAATACTGTTATGCTCATTTGGGATCCTCGCACAAAATGCATTTGCCATGGGTCCACCTCCAGGCTCTTGCAGCAATGAATATGCTGCCACAATTGTTGCCTTTAAAATAAATAATGGAACCCAGACCTTTGATCCAATTGCAAATCCGGGTGTAACCTTTGAAGAAAACTCTCATAATACATATCTAATTACAGAGGAGACAGTACATATTGCAAATCAAAGCTCTCAGGGGAATACTAATCCAGGAAGCTATTGGGAACACTCCGATTACTATAATTTTCAGAGTTCTAGTTGTAGTTCATCCGTAAGTCCTAACCAATATGTAAACGAGGGACCATCCAGCATCTATGACGCTGTCTGTGGGGGATGCCTTCAACAAGTTACAATTTATACAGTTCGAAATAGTGTTACGTATAACGTACAGTGGTTATATGCAGGTGCTACTTCTACTGTACCCTCTCCACCACAGAACCTCCAAGCAACGGGAGGAAATGCCCAAGTCTCCCTATCATGGTCTATCCCATCAAACATCGGCAATTCTGACATAACTGGTTACAAGATATACCGGTCTACTGGTTCTGGTACCGAGACATTCCTTGCAACAACAGGAAATGTTCTATCGTATACTGATGGTTCTGTAACTAACGGTCAAACCTATTACTACAAAGTAACAGCTCTAAACTCTGCCGGTGAGTCCCCACAATCAAATGAAGCAAACGCAACACCTTCTGCCCCACCAACAGCTCCACAACCTCCAACTGGCCTGAAAGCTACTACAGTCTCACCATCACAAATTAATCTCAGCTGGACTGCACCTGGAAACAATGGCGGTTCTGCAATCACTGGATATAAAATCGAGAGAT
>Ga0209761_1000015_pt1 | contig 73080 bp, 65 predicted proteins | sample GraSoi013_1_40cm_4_FD_185818 | JGI IMG/M metagenome (GOLD analysis project Ga0209761, IMG submission 185818) | Grasslands soil microbial communities from the Angelo Coastal Reserve, California, USA - Sample 09_25_2013_1_40cm (SPAdes) (version 2) | ecosystem: Environmental > Terrestrial > Soil >... | reverse complement strand
GATGACGCTGTTGATGCCGGGAGCGGGTCCGCCACCGACGAGGATTGCCAGCTTGCCTGCGCCTGCCATGTTCGCTCTCCATCCGGCCCCTCGGGCCTAGAACACATTTCATAACCGGCCTGCGGGTCTTTGCGCTCAAGCGTAGCCGCTAACCGGCCTTCGGCCGGCGCGGCTAGCCAGACGATAGCTGATCTCGTCCAGCCGCGTGGGTGCGTTCGGCGAAACACGTGTAGAGTGCCCAGCCCTCCAAGGAGACATTTTTGTCCGATCCGCCCCGCTCACCGAAGGAAGCGCGCCGCCTCGAGCGCCTCAAGCAGGGATCCCGCGCGGTGCGGGACCTCCGGCCACGTGCGTCGGCGCCGCGGCGAGTGGAGCGGCCGCCGCCCGTTCTCGGGAGCGTCGCCGCGGGGACGTCCGATGAGCGGACCGTCGTGCTCTCGAAGCGCGCCGTGGATCGACTCGCGCAGGGACACGTCTGGATCTACCGCTCGGACGTCGCCGCCCCCTCGACGCTGGGCGGGGGCGAAGTGGTGCGGCTCGCTGACGAGCGCGGCTGGTTCGCGGGCAAGGCGTTCTACGGATCGACGAGCCAGATCGCCGTCCGCCTGCTCACGCGGGAGGACGAACCCATCGACGAGGAGTTCTTCGTCCGCCGCCTGGCGCAGGCGATCTCGCTTCGCGAGATCGGCCGCCCGGATCCCGAGCGCCGGGGCGGTGCCCGGCTGGTCCACGGCGAGGCTGATCTGCTGCCCGGGCTGATCGTCGATCGCTATGCGGACTGCATGACGCTGCAGACGTTGATCGAGGCCACCGACGCCCGCCGGGACCTGTTCGCCGACCTGCTGCAGCGGCTGCTCGCCCCGCGCGCGATCGTCGAGCGCAACGACGTGCGGGTCCGGGCGCACGAAGGTCTCGAACAGCGCAAGGGAATGCTGCGCGGCGGCGACCCCGGCCCGGTCGAGTTCCTCGAGGGCGAGGTGAAGCTCGTCGCCGACCTCCTGGCGGGGCAGAAGACCGGCGCATTTCTCGATCAGGCTGAAAATCGCATCGAAGCCGGACGCTACGCGCGCGGCCGCGCGCTGGACTGCTTCACCTACGGCGGCGCCTTCGCGCTGCAGCTGGCCCGCCGCGCGGCGCAGGTCATCGCCGTGGACATCAGCGACCAGGCCGCGGCGCAGGGGCGGGAAGCGGCTGCGCGCAACGGGGCGCACAACGTCGAGTTCAAGGTGGCGAACGCGTTCGATCTGCTGCGCGCCGAGAGCGAAGCTGGCGAGCGCTACGACACCATCGTCCTCGATCCTCCCGCGTTCGCGAAGACGAAAACATCGATCGATGCGGCCCTGCGCGGGTACAAGGAGATCAACCTGCGCGCCTTCCATCTGCTCTCCCCCGGCGGCGTGCTGGTGACGAACAGCTGCTCGTTCCATATCGACGAAGCCATGTTCGAACGCACGGTCCTGCAGGCGGCGTCGGACGCGAGACGCAGCGTGCAGGTGATCGAGCGGCGTGGGGCGGCGAAGGACCACCCGACGCTGCTCGGGGTGCCGGAGACGCGCTATCTCAAATGCCTCATCCTGCGGGCGCTGTGACCGATGAGAGCAGCCCTCGCGCGCTCTGCAGGGCGTTCTCGACCGCGCTGCGCTGGGCGGCGACGAGCTGATCGCGGCGATCGAGGGCGTAGCCTCCGGCCGGAATGGGAGCTCCGAACACCACCGCGACGGGGCCAGGGCGGAAGAGCGCGAAGCCCTTCGGCTTCAGCACGGTGCGCGCGCCGGCGACCGCGATGGGCACGCACTCGAGCCCGGTCTCCAGGGCCGCTACCGCTGCTCCTTTCTTGAACGGTAGCAGCTCGTCGCCGACCGCGCGGGTGCCTTCGGCGAAGAAGAACAGCGATGCGCCGCGCAAGCCACGGGCGAACCGGTCGCGGATGGCCTTGGTCGCGCCGCGCCGGTCCTTGCGGTCGATGAAGACATGGCCCATGCGCCGCGCTGCCCAGCCGAAGAGCGGGATGTACGTCAGCTCCTGCTTGGCGATGAAGCGCAGCGGGTGGTCGGCGACGGAGATGATGGCGGGGACGTCCAGATACGAGGTGTGGTTCGAGACGAAGACGTACGACCGGTTGCGGTCCAGCTCGGCATCGCGCCGTACGATCACCTGCGCTCCCGCGACGCGCAGGAAGCGGCGCGCCCAGCCCCGGATCAGGCGCTCGGCCATCTCGCTCTCGCCGTGGAGCCCGATCCGCAGCGCCGTAGTCATCGTGTCCGTGAAGATCCACACCCAGCCGAGCACCGTGCGCAAGAAGCGCAGGACGATCACGGGGCCCTCCGCGCCGCCGGATATTCATCGACCGCGGGAAAGAGAAGCACGTCCGCGATCGTCTTCGCGCCCGTCAGCAGCATCAGCAGCCGGTCGAACCCGACGGCAACCCCTCCCGCCTCGCCGATGCCGTCGAGCGCGGAGAGGAACTTCTCGTCGAGGGGAAAGACCTCCCGCCCGAGCCGCCGGCGCAGCTCCTGCTCCTCGCGCAGCCGCTCGCGCTGCTCGCGCGAATCGCACAGCTCCGAAAACCCGTTCGCCAGCTCGAGGCCCCCGGCGTACAGCTCGAACCGCTCGGCGACGCGCGGATCGGAAGGCTTGAGCCGCGCCAGCGCCGCCTGCGACGCCGGATACTCCGTGAGATACGTGGGCCGGTCGATGCCGAGCGCCGGCTCGATCTTCTCCAGCAGCACCTGGGTGAAGAGATCGTCCCACGACGCGCCGGGCGCCGGACGCACGCCGCAGGCGCGAGCCGCTTGCGCGAACGCGCCCGCGTCGAGGGCGATCGGATCGAAGCCAGCGTAGCGCGAGAACGCCTCGCGGCAGGTGAGGCGCTCGAAAGGAGGACGCAGCGAGATGGTCCCCGATCCTCGCCCATGACCCCTGCGTGCGGGGACCTCGGTGGCGCAACCGGACAGCAGCTGCTCGAGGTCGGCCATGATCGTGTGCGCGCTGCCGGGCGCGGCGTACAGCTCGAACAGCGTGAACTCGGGATTGTGCGTGCGCGAAAGCTCGCCGTCGCGGAACACGCGGACGAGCTGGTAGCAGCGCGAGAAGCCCGGTCGTGCCAAGAGGCGCTTCATCGCGTACTCCGGGCTCGTATGCAGGTGCAGCCGGCGCGCGCCCTCCACGCCCGTCGGCGCGATCGGCGGATCGGGCGTGAAGGTGGTCTCGAAGGGTCGCAGGTGCGGCTCCTGGCCGGCGAACGGCACCGCGATGGGCGTCTCGACCTCCAGATAACCGCGTTGCTCGAGGCCATCGCGCAGCTTGCGCGCGAGCGCCGAGCGGGCGCGGACAATGTCGGAGGTTGCGGGCACGGCTGCTACATAACGCAATTCGCTTGCCGGAGCGCCGGTTCGATGCGAGTGAACACGGGTGCCGGTCCTCATCGTTCTCATGCTCGCCCTCGGCTGCGGTCACGCGAGCCGAGCGCCCGCCGGGCGAAGGCCGCCGCCGAACGGTCCTTCTCCGCGGGCTTCGGGCTCGGACGCGTCCGCTACCGCGGCACAGCTCTCCGAGGAGACTCGTGCGTTGCTTCGCGCCGAGGGCGACCTCCTCTGGACGCGCTGGACTACCGGGTCGGGCCCGCTGCCGGCGAGCGCGCTGGCGGAGCACCCGCGGCTCCTGCAACGGGAATCGATCGACACCGTCAGCGCCGCAGCCGCGCGCAGCTCCGGCTCCGATGCCGTCGCGCTGGGCCTGCTCTCACAGCAGCTGGCGACGCTGGCGGTGTCCCGCGAAGCCGGAGCGGAGATCGATGCGCTGGAGCGCGCGCGTTCGCAGCTCGCGTTCCCGGCGCCGGGAGAGACCCGGGCCACCCTGGGCGAACGCGATCTCGACCGGCTGCTCAGGGACGAGCCCAAAGCGCAGAAGCGCGCCGCGCTGGCGCAAGCGGAAGCGAAGGTGGCGCAAACGCTCGCGCCCCTCGCCATCGCCCGCGATGCGGCGGTGGACAAGGCGATCGCCGCGCTCGGGTTGCAAAGCTGGGCGGCGGTCCAGGAGCGCGCGTACGGGATCCCGCTCGCAGATCTGGCAAGACTCGCCGAGTCGACGCTGGACGCGACCGAGCGGGTGGGAGCGCGCGCCGTTTCGACCGCATCCGTGCGGAACCTCGGCATCACGGCCGATCGACTGCGCCGCGCCGACCTGCCGCGGCTGGCGCGAACGGCGTTGGCCGACCCGCAGTTCACGCCCGGCAAGGCCTGGCCGACCGTGCGCGACGTCCTCGCGCTGGTGGGAGCGCCGCCGCCGCCCGGACTGCGAGTCGATGCGGAGCCGTCGCCCTCCAAAGGCGCGCGGCCGCTGGCGCTGCTCGTCGATCCGCCCGCCGACGTCCGCCTCTCCCTGCGGCCCGCGGGCGGTTTCGAGGAGCAGCGCGCGACCCTGCACGAAGGCGCGCGCGCCGTCGGCGGCACGCTGATCGACGTGCCGCGCTGGGAGCTGGCGCAGCTGGGCGACGGCTGCGCCGCAGAAGCGGTGGCGCTCCTGTTCGAGTCGCTCGCCGGGCACCCCGAATGGTTGCGCGCCACGACGCAGCTGCGGGGCGAGCCGCTCGACGACATGGTGCACACCGAAGCGACGCGCCGGCTGCTCGCTGCGCGGCGCGCGGCGGCGTTGGTCCTGTTCGAGATCCGGCGCCGCGAGGGCCCGGGCACGCCAGAGGCGCAGGCGGCGCTCTATCGCGGCCTGCTCCAGCGCGCGCTCTTCGTCGTGCTCTCCGATGACGACGCGGGCCGCTGGGCGCTGGAGGCGGAGAGCTCCATGCGCAGCGTGACGCCACTGGTTGCCGCGGTCCTGGCCGCGCAACTGGAGCAGAGCTTCGGCGCTTCCTGGTGGACCACGCCGCGTCCGGTTTTGAAGCAGATCTGGGCGGGTGGGCGCTCGCTGCGCGCCGTCGAGGCGGCGCGCGCGTTGGGACTGACGCAGCTGGACCCGGCAGCGCTCGCGGCAGTCGCGGACGAACGGCTGCACTACTCGGCGCCCGACGCGCCGCCGGCGCCGCCGAAGCCGGATTACAAGTACATGCAGGGGGACAAGAAGAAGAGGCGGAAGAGGCGGTAAGCGCTTCCGCGGTTACGCTCGAGGCAGCGAGAGCGAGAACACCGATCCGCGCGGACCCGTCTCCCGCAGCTCCGCGCGGCCCCCGTGCAGCTCCGCCACGGCGCGAACGATCGCCAGCCCGAGCCCGGTGCCGCCGTCGCCGTGGCGGGTAGTGGCGAACCGCTCGAACAGCCGTTCCCTGATCGCCGGATCGACGCCCGGACCGTGATCGCGGACCTGCGCGACGCACTGCGCCCCCCCGCTGATCTCCAGCTCGACGCGCTCCCCGTCGGGCGAATGCTGCACGGCATTCCCGACCAGGTTCTCCAGCGCCCGGCGCAGCCAGACCGGGTCGCCCCGCACCCGCGAAGACCCGCTCGCCTTCAGCTCCACGCGCACGTGCCGGGCGGCGGCGGTCGGCGCCTGCGCGTCCACGACTTCCCGCGCGATCGCGCACAGGTCGACCGGCTCGTCCTTCGGCTCGATGCCGCGCGCCTCCAGCCGCGCCAGCGAGAGCAGGTCCTGCGTGAGCTGCTGCAGCTTGTCGGCGCCCTCCCGGATCCGCAGGGCGAAGCGCCGTGCGGTCTCCGGCTCGTCGGCCGCGCCTTCGGTGAGCACCTCGGCGGAGGCGCGAATGGCGGCCACCGGATTCTTCAGCTCGTGCGACACGTCGGCGACGAAGTTCTCCAGCGCGTGGCGCTCCTCCAGCTCCCGCCGCATCGACTCCAGCGCGTGCGTGAGCGCGCGCACTTCGCGCCCTCGCGGCTCGGGCAGCGGCGCCTGTCGCTCTCCGGCTGCGACGCGCTCCGCTGCGCGCGTTAGCCGCTCGATGGGGCCGGCGACCGCGCCTCCGATCAGCATCGCCAGCGCGGCCGAGGCGACGGCGAACATCAGCGCCAGCAGGGCCACCTTGGGGGCCACGTCGCTCATCAGCTGCACCATCCCGAACGTCGCCTTGCGGACACGCACCCTCCCCCCGGTCGCGACCGGCGCCTCGGCGGAGACGCGGGCGACATCTGGATGGGCCTCGCCGGACTCGAGCACCACACGCCCCTGGCTGTCGAGCAGCGCCACGTCCGTGTCGATGGCGCTGCGGGTGAACGCCTGCAGGATGGGGCCCAGCGAATCCCGCGGGGTGCGCCCGGCCAGCTCGGCGATGGCGCGGGCCTCGTCCTCGGCGGCGCGGGTGGCGAAGAGCGAAGCGCGCGCGGTGAACCGGTCGATGACGATCCCCGCGAACATGGCGGAGAGCAGCAGCGTGGTCGCGGCCAGGGGGATGAAAACTTGAAGTCGCAGCGACAGACCGGTGCGCCGCGCCTCCAGCAGGCGCGCGGCGGTGGCGCCCACGCCGAGGAGGAACAGCAGCGCGAGCGCGAGCAGCAGCTCCTTCCTACCCATCCCTGAGACGGTACCCTACCCCGCGTACCGTCTCCAGCACGCGGGAATCGCCGCCGGCGTCGTCCAGCTTGCGGCGCAGCGCCTTGACGTGCACGTCGACGGTGCGATCGCCAACGACCACGTCGCTGCCCCAGACAGCGTCGAGGATCTGGCTGCGCTCGAAGACCCTGCCCGGGCTGCGCAGGAAGAGCGCCAGCAGGTTGAACTCCGTGCGCGAGAGCGCGAGGTCGTGCTCGCCAACGGCCGCCTTGCGAGTGCGCGCATCCAGCGAGAGCTCGCCGGCGCGGAGCGGCTTCTCCTCCGGCTGTCCGCCCTTCGCCGCCCGCCGCAAGACCGCCCGGACCCTCGCCGCGACCTCGCGCGGCGAGAAAGGCTTGAGCACGTAGTCGTCGGCGCCGATCTCCAGGCCGACCACCCGGTCCGTCTCCTCGTCGCGGCTGGTGAGGACGATCACCGGGACGTCGCTGCGCGCGCGCAGCGAACGGAGGAAATCGAGCCCGTTCCCGTCGGGCAGCACCAGATCGAGGATGAGCAGATCGACTTCGCCGGCGAGAGCGCGCGCCTCCCGGAGCGTGGCCGCCTGCGAAACCTCGAACCCGTCGCGCCGGAGGGCGAAGGCGAGACTCTCGCGGATGGCGGGCTCGTCGTCGACGAGGAGGATGGCAGGCATCGCGTCTACGGAGGCGCGCCGAACTGGCCCGGCTTCTCCGGCTCCTTCAGCGGCCCGGGCATGGGCTGCTTCTCCTCGGCCTTCTCCAACAGGGTCAGCGCGAACTTGTTGTTGCGCGATTCGACGACGCGCAGACGCGCGTTGCCGCCGAGCGCCCCGCGCAGCGCTCCGAGCCGGGCCTGCTCGACCAGCATCCACTTGCGGGCGCCGGGCCCATTCAGGAAGTCCTGCAGCGTGGCCGCGGGGGCGGCCCGACCCACCTGCCGGACGGTGTTCTTGGAGTAGAACGTCTCGCCGCGCCAGTTCATCAGATATGCGCCGATGGGCTCGTCGGGCGTGCCCTGGTGGTAGTACTCCCAGAACAGGTCGCGCTGCGTCCAGTGCGGCGAAAGCCTGCGCCAGTGGAACCAGCCGCAGAAGACGGCGAAGGCGAGCGCCACCGAGATCAGCGACCACACCGCGACGTTGCGGTCCTGCGGCGCTTCGGCGGCGGTCAGCGGAGCTCCCTGCATGCGCTCCCGGAAGGCCGCGCGCAGCGCCGCGCGGCGCTCGCGAGATCGCAGCCCGCGCAGCAGCCGCCAGAGCTGGGCGATGCGATCGAACAGCCAGGGCGAGAGGGCGACCGCAGCGCCGGCGTAGAACATCACGGTGAAGATCTGGCGCGGGTCGGTCTCCTTGTCCGGGTAGGGGCGATCGTAGTTGTAGACGAACATGTCGGTGAGGTGCTTGGGCGTCATCGCCAGATCGTGCGCGACCAGCGCGTAGAGGAGCCCGCCGGCGAAGACGGAGCCGGCGTTGGAGCGCAACCCTTCCGCAAGGAGTCGCTCGAGCCACAGGGCGCAGAAGAAGAGCAGCGGCGCGAGCACCGGCAGGGCGTAATGATGGAATTTGGTGGCGGAGAAGGCGAAGACGGCGAACCCGATCAGGAACCAGAAGAGCAGGAAGAGCATCGCGCGCTCGCGCGGCGTCTGCGGGCGGACGCGCACGCGCGCGAGCACGGTCGCGGCGCCCGGGAAGGCGAAGACCCAGGGGAAGCAATCGAAGCCGATCTGCTCGACGAAGTAGGTGAACGTGCCGCCCGGCGTGGTGGTGTGGACGCCGAACGCCAGCCGTTTGAAATGATCGTGGACGATGAAGCGCTCGAAGAACGTCTTGCCCTCGTCGTCGCGGCCATCGAACGCGAACATCGTGCCGTACCAGGGGGCGCAGATGACGAGGACGATCAGTGCCCCGGCGGCGAGGTGCAGGCGGCGGAGCCGATGCCACTCGCCGGTGACGATGCAGTAGAGCAGCGCCGCTGCTCCCGGGAGCGCGAAGCCGAGGAGGCCCTTGGAGAGCGTGGCGAAGCCCACGAAGCAGTAGAACGCCGCCGCCCAGCCGTCGCGCGCCACTGGTCCGCCGGGCGAGGGCTGCTCCTCGCCGTCCTCGAGCATCACGATCATCAAGCAGGCCAGGGCGGCTTCGAGCAACCCGACGAAGACCGGGTCCGGCACGGCCTGGCGCGCGAGGAATACGAAGAGCGGGCTGGTGAGGATGGCAACGGTGCCGATCACGGCGCTGCGGCGGCTCAGCAGCCGATTCGCCATGATGAAGAGCAGCACCGCCCCCATCGCGGTGATCACGGTATACGGCAACCGCGCCCCCCACTCGGTGAACACGCCGGTCCAGCGATCGGGACCGTTCGTGTTGACGGCCAGCATCCCGGCCGCCATCAGCCAGAGATCGAGCGCGGGCTTGGAGAAGAACCAGGTCGACTCCCACCAAGGGTGGAGGTAATCGCCGCGGGCGATCATCTCGCGCGCGACTTCACCGTAATGCGGTTCCCATGGGTCCCAGAATCCGGTCGCTCCCAGCCAGGGCAGGTAGAGGAGCGCCGCGAGCACGCAGAAACCGATGGTCAACCGCCGCTCCGCGCTCAGCGGGCCGAGGCAGCGCAGCCAGGAGACTTCGCGCACGAAGGCCGGCAGCGTGTCTCCCCAGTCGGTGGCGGACTGCGATTCGACGACGTTCTTCTCGATGCGCGCCATCGCGTCACGCGGCCGTAACACGCATGGTGTCGACCGGCAAGCGCGATGGAGGCCGCGTCAAACTGTACAGCCTGCAAACATAGCCGCAAAGCCGCACTTCGTGCGGCAGCGGCTAGCGTTTGCCGGGCCAGGAGACCGTCGCCGCCATCCGCTCGATCAGCGTCGAGCTCCCACCGGGCGGCTGGAGCACGACGAGAGTGACGGGCGCGGGATCGCGCGAAATGCAGGCCGCGCTCACTTTCGCCTGTCCGTCCTCGCCGTCGATCAAGCCGTCGACGCGCGCGGCTCGGGCGGCGCCGCGCACCGGCGATGCCTCGCCCAGTTGCACCCGCTTGAACCGGCCGATGTCCGCGAGCCGCCAGAGGTCGCTCTCCAGCGCACCGCGCACCAGCCGCTCGCAAGTGCAGAGATGCCCGCGGCAAGGGCCCTCCTGGATCAGCGTGGCCGAGCTGCGGAAGGCGCCGGTCAGGCCGTTGGAGTACGAGAAGGAGCTGGGCGAGTTGGCTGCGCGCCTCCATCCGAGCGGCATCTTCAGCTCGAGCGCGGCGGGGCCCTGCCGGAACTGGCCGAGCGCGGGAAGCGCCGGCGCGGCCACCACGCCGAGCGAGAGGGTACCGATGAGCGCGCCGGCCGCCGCCGCCAGTCTGCTGGCCGCCGCTTCACCCGGCCAGCGCCGCGGGCTCAGGAAGCAGCCGAAAAGCGCGCCGGTGAGCAGCCCTCCGCCATGGCCCCAGTTGTCCACGCCCGCGGATCCCAGGCCCGCGGCGAAGAGCGCCAGGAGCCAAGGCACGATCCGCAGGCCGAAGTAGGATCGCAGCGTTCCGCGGACGCCGCGCCGCCAGCCGAAGGTGGCGGAGGCGCCGAGCACGCCGAACGCCATTCCGGACGCGCCGAGGGAGATCGAGTCCGCGCCGATGGCGGAGACCAGCGTCGTCCCCAAGGCGGTGAAGATGAGCAGCGCCAGGTAATCGGCGGGCCGCACCGCGCGCTCGAGAGCGCCGCCGACGTTCCAGAGCGCGAAAGCATTGAAGGCGAGATGCAGCGGATCCTTGTGCAGCAGATTCGCGGCGAACAGGCGCCACGTCTCTCCCCGGTCGAGGATCAGCGGGGTCGCCTTGGCGCCGTACAGCAGCAGCGAAGGAAGTGCGACGCCGGATCGCCACCCTGCCGCGGCGAAGAGGATGCAGACGGCGGCGAGCAGCAGGCTGATTGTCACCCACGGAACACCGCCGATGGCGAACGCCTCGGGCGCGGCCGGGCGCAAAACGGCAGGATCGGCCGCCGGTTGTGGAAGAGTGGCTTCTTCCGTCCACGCTGCCATTTGCTTTAGGATGCTCACGATGGGGCCGAGGCGGCAGGCCCCCGCCCGGATCCGAGGAGCGTGATGAAGCTCATCATCGAGGACGACGAGGGTCGAAAGACCGTCGTCCAGCTGGTTCGCGACGAGATCACGATCGGGCGACAGGACGGAAACACGATTCGCCTGACGGAACGCAATGTTTCGCGTCGCCACGCCCGCCTGGTGAAGGAGAACGGGAACGTCCTGATCGAGGACCTGGGGTCGTACAACGGCGTCCGGGTGAACGGCGAGAAGATCACCGGCCGCACGCGGATCAAGGAAGGCGACCTGGTCGAGATCGGCGACTACGATCTCGGGATCCAGGGAAAGATCGACGCGCCCACCATGACGCCTGCGGCCGGATCCGCGCGTCCCCCGACGATTCCTCCCGGCGCGGTGAAGGCGGCGCGCCCGGCCACCCTGCCGCCCCAGCCCGTGACCAGTCCCGCCCTGGCCATCCCGGAGCCGATGGAGAAGACGGTGCCGCGCGCCGAAAAGCCTGCGCCGCCCCTCATGACTCCGAATCCGTCCGCCGGAGGGGCCACGGCGATCATCCGGGTATCCGACATCGGCAAGGCCGCGCCGCAGGTGGAAGTCCGCGACCTCGAGCGGTCCCAGATGCCCCGCCTCGTCGGGCTCGCCGGACCGTTCCGCGGCAAGGAGTTCTACCTGATGCGCACGGAGGTGAAGTTCGGGCGGACCGACGAGAACGACATCGTCGCGGATCACCAATCCGTCTCGCGCGCCCACGCCCGATTCGTGCTCGACGAAGGGCAGTGGAAGGTCATCGACAACAAGAGCGCGAACGGCGTGCGCGTGAACGGGGACGAGTACGCGATCTCCAGCCTGAAGCCCGGCGACGTCGTCGAGCTGGGCCACCTCAAGTTCCGCTTCTGTGGTCCGGGCGAGAAGTTCTCGCCTCCGCCGGAAAAAGGCGAGGACGGCGCGCAGAAGGGCGTGACCACCGCTGAGCTGATCGCGGGAGCGCAGGGGCGGCAGGCATCGACGCCGGCGGGAAGGAAATCGGGCGCCGCGAGGACCGTCCTGATCAGCGTCGGCGTGGTGGCCGTCGTCGGCGCCGCGGCGTTCTTCGCCACCCGTTCGCGCAAGCCGGCGAGGCCGGAGGAGGCCACCGGCGAGGACGCCGTAAAGGCCGGGGACGCCTTGTTCAAACAGCACAAGTACCTCGCCGCCATGGAGATGTACGAGAAAGCGGGCAATAGCCCCGCCCCGAACCGGAAGAAGACCGTCGAGGAAGCGCAGGGCGAGGAGGCGTACAACTCGCTGCGCGCGGCGATCGCGGCGGACGACGGGGACAAGGCGCGCACTCTCTTCGACCGGTGCGCGGCCGATTCCACGTATTGGTGCCGGCAAGCGCAGGAGCAGGGCGACCAGGTGAGATCCGCCTACGCGAAGACGCACCTCGCCCAGGCGAACGCCTTCAAGTCGGCGGGGAAGCTCGACGGCTGCCTGACCGAGGCGAGCAACGTGCTCGCGTTCGACGCCGCCAATGCGCAAGCGCAGGCGCTGCAGTCGGAATGCCGCCCGAAGGAGACGAAGGCGGAGGCGGCGCGCGAAGAGGGATCAGCGCCGAAGGAGCGCGAGACGAAGGCGGCCAGGCTGGCACAGTCGTCGTCGAACAAGCTGGTCGGGCGCGATTTTGCCGGCGCGGTGAAGGATGCGCAGGCGGCGCTGGCCCAGACGCCGAAGGACAAGAACACGCTGATGCTCTCTTATCGCAGTCTCGGCTACGGGTACGCGTACCTGAACGACAAGGACAACGCGGTGAAGTGGCTGGAGAAATACCTGCCCTACTGCAGCAACGACTGCGACCAGGTCCAGACGTTCATCGGCAAGTGATGCTTGGGCGGCCCTCGGGGTTGCGGTAGATTCCCGCACCGCACCCCGTGGAGCTGTTGATGAAGCTGATCATCGAAGACGACGAGGGACGGAAGACCGTCGTCCCCGTCGTCCGTGACGAGATCACCATCGGCCGCAACGATGCGAACATCGTCCGGCTCTCGGAGAAGGACGTCTCCCGCCACCACGGGCGGCTGTTGCGGGAATCCGGCAACTACTACATCGAGGACCTGAACAGCTTCACCGGGATCCGCGTCAACGGCGAGAAGATCATCGGCAAGCGGCTGGTCCACGACGGCGACCTGATCCAGATCAGCGAATATGATCTGATCCTTCAGGAAGGTCCGGAGGAGCAGGCGGCAGCGCCGTTCGTGGGGATCTCGCAGACGCCGATCCTGCCGCAAGCGACTGACGCTCCGCCCCGTCCGCCCCCGCCCCCAGAGAACGCGGAGGCCAATGCGCAGGCGCGCCGGATGGCCGAGACGGCGACCATCCGGCTCTCGGATCTGCGGACCGAGCAGGTAGAGGTCCCACCCCAGGAAGTGGCGGAGAGCCAGCGCGCGAAGCTCGTGGGGATCTCCGGGAAGCATCGTGGGGAGGAGCTGGTCCTCGATCGCAGCCCCATCCGGCTGGGGCGCTCCGAGGAGAACGATCTGCGGATCGAACACCCCTCGATCTCGCGCAAGCACCTGCGCCTGCACCTGGACAACGGGACCTGGAAGGTGATGGACGCGGAATCCCGCAACGGCGTTCGCGTGAACGGCGAGCCGTACGCGCAGATCGGCCTGCGCCACGGCGACGTCGTGGAGGTGGGGCATCTCAGGTATGCGTTCGTCGAGCGCGGCCGGCCGTTCCATCTTCCTCCCGAGCTCACCCCGCTCGCGCCATCCATGCTGGCGGCACAGCCTGCGCGGACCGGGTTCTGGGTGGGCATCGGGATGGCGAGCGTCGCTCTTCTCGCCGTCACGATCTTCCTCATCCTGCGCAACCGCGCCGAGGCGGAGGTCGCGCAGCGGCTGCGGGCGCAGCGCGGCTCGGCCCTGCGCAGCGCGGAAGAGTCCGCTGCCGCGCACCGGTACTCGGAAGCCCTCCAGGGCCTCGATGTCGCCCGCCGGCTGGGCGCCAACGCCTCCGATCTGACGGGCTACGATACGGTCGAGCGGGAGGCGCGCGGCGAGGACCTCTACCGGGACATGGAAGGGGCCGTGGCCGCGCAGGACTGGGACCGCGCCCGCCGGCTGCTCGATGCACTGTCGGCCACGCAAACGTTCTACGGCGGCAAGGCGATGGAGAAGGCGGACGCCATCAAGGCGGGCTACGTGCATGCGCACGTCGCCACGGCCGCGCGGCTGCGGGGCCAGGACAACGCGGGCTGTCTCGCCGAGGCGCAGCTCGCGCTGGCGGCGAGTCCGCAGAGCGCGGAGGCGCGTGCGCTGGCCGGCGCCTGCAGCCGACCGACCGTGCAGACGAGCCGGCCGGCGGTGCAGGCGAGTGCCCCCATTCCCTCCCGGCCGGCGCGCGTCTCCGCTTTGCGCACCGCCGCTCAGGATGTGCCGCGCGCGTACGACGAAGCCGAGGCGCGCAGACTGCTCAACGAAGGAAACCAGAAGCTCGTGGCGCAGGATCTCTCGGGGGCGATCGTGCTCTACCAGAAAGCGTTGACTTTGAAGCCCGGGAAAACGATTCTGGGTGGGCTGTACCGAAGCATGGGGATTGCATTCACCCGGCAAGGAAACATGGAGGAGGGCGCGCACTATTACCGGCTTTACCTTCCGCTCTGCACCAATCCTGCTGAAAAGGCGCAGCTCGAAAAAGTGCTAGAAGATTATGATGCCCGACGTCGCTGATGTGGGCGCGGCACCTACCGCGCTTCCCGTAGACGATTTCACTGCTCACCCTGTAGATTCCCACGCCCGAAAGGGGCGCCCGGTGGACATCCGCACTCTCGTCGTCGATGACGATCAGGATTCCTGCGACCTCATCGAACGGATCCTCAAGAAGGAGGGATACCGGGTCGGAACCCTGACGGATCCGCGCAAGGTCGAGGACGAGCTGCGCAAGACCGACGTACACCTGGCCATCGTCGACCTGAAGATGCCGGACCTCTCCGGCCTCGACGTCGCCCAGATCATCAAGCGCCACGACTCCGACTGCTCCGTGATCCTCATGACCGGCTACGCGACGCTCGATTCGGCCGTCGGCGCGCTGCGCTATGGCGTGGTGGATTACTTGCGCAAGCCGGTCCGCGAGGACGAGCTGGTCGGCGCCGTGAATCGCGCGCTCGCCGCGAAGGGGCTGACGCTGCTGCCGGAGGAGGAGCTGCACCGGAACATCGGCACCTGCATCCGGGATCTGCGAAAGAAGCGCTCCCTGACGCTGAAGCAGCTGGCGAAGCGGACCGGACTGTCGGTATCGCTCCTGTCGCAGATCGAGCGGGCGGAGAGCAGCGCGAGCGTGACATCGTTGTACAAGATCGCGCACGCGCTCAAGATCCGGTTGCCGGAGCTGTTCGCGCGCGTCTGAACGCGCGATGATCCACCGTCTGCACGGGTCCGGCACCGCGCTACTTCAGCACCACCAGCACGTCCCCCTCGCTCACCGGCTGCGTCTCCCTGCACCGGATCTCCGCCACCCTGCCGTCCTCCGGCGCCTCGACCGGCATCTCCATCTTCATGCTCTCGAGGATCACCAGCACGTCCCCGGCCTTCACCTCGTCGCCGACCTTCTTCTCGATCTTCCACACGGTGCCGGTGATGTGGGCGGGAACGTCCGGCATGTCAGAGCCTCTCCAGGAAGTGGGTGTCGAGCTCGCCGCGGGCGAACGCCTCGCTGGCGAGCACCTTGAGGTGCGTGGGGATGTTCGTCTTCACGCCCTCGACGGCGAACCGCTCCAGCGCGTGGCGCATGCGGGCGATGGCGCCAGCGCGCGTCTCCGCGAATGAGATCACCTTGGCGAGCAGGGAATCGTAGTACGGGGTGATGGTATCGCCGGCGCGGTACCCGGCGTCGATGCGGATGCCGTCGTGCAATGCGCCGTCCGCGGGGACCGGCGTGTCGAACCGCTTCACCGGACCCGGCGAGGGGAGGAATTTCACCGGGTCCTCCGCGTTGATGCGGCATTCGATGGCGTGTCCCCGGGGACGCAGATCGTCCTGGCCGAGCGGAAGCTTCTCGCCCGCCGCGATCCGGAGCTGGAGCTGGACCAGATCCACGCCGGTGGTCGCCTCCGTCACGGGGTGCTCGACCTGCAGCCGGGCGTTCAGCTCGATGAAGTACACCTCGTCTCCCACGAGCAGGAACTCGCAGGTTCCGGCGTTGGCGTATCCCACGGCGCGCGCGGCACGCAGTCCGGCCTCGAGCAGCTTCTTCAGCACGCGAGGCCGCGGCTCGGGAAGCTCGAATGCCGGAGGTGGCGCCTCCTCGATCACCTTCTGGTGCCTCCGCTGGATCGAGCACTCGCGAGCCCCGACCGCCAGCGTCAGGTGTCCGTCGCCGAGGATCTGAACCTCGACATGCCGCGGCTTCTCGAAGTACCGCTCGAGGTAGACGGCGTCCTTTCCGAACGATGCGCGCGCTCGATCGGCGCATGCCCGCAGGGCCCTCTGCAGCTCAGGTTCGTCGCGGGCGACCTGCATGCCGATGCCGCCGCCGCCGGCGGCCGCCTTGACCAGGAGCGGGTACCCGATGGACGCCGCAGCCGCCTTCGCGCCGACTTCCTCGCCGACGTGCCCTTCCGACCCCGGCACCACCGGCACCCCCGCCGCGCGCATCACCGCCCGCGCCTGCGCCTTGTCCTTGATGGCGCGCATCGCCCCGGGGGGCGGTCCCACGAAGACGAGGTCGTTCTCGGCGCAAGCTTGCGTGAATTCCGCCTGTTCGGAGAGAAAGCCGTATCCGGGATGGATGGCGCGAGCCCCGGTCCGCTTCGCCGCCGCGATCACCTTCTCGCCGTCGAGATAGCTCTCGCGCGCCGGAGCGGGTCCCAGCCGCACGGCCTCGTCGGCCGCCCGCACGTGCAGAGCGTCGGCGTCCGCGTCCGAATACACGGCGACGGTCTTGACACCGAGCGCGCGTGCCGCCCGCGCTATGCGGCAGGCGATCTCGCCACGGTTCGCGATGAGGATCTTTTCGAACAATCCGTGCCCTCCGTGAAGGGTCGCGCAGTCTACTCCAGAAGAAGTGGCCCGGGCTGCGTTGACCGCGCTCTCGCAGCAGGCATAGTCTCCGGCGCTACGTGGGGGGGGAACGATGCGCATGGCGAAAGAGAGACACCAGCGCAGAAGGATCCGGAGGGCCGCGGCCGCCGTGGTCGATCTCTCGTCGGTGCGGGCGCAGCGGCGGCGCGAGCACGCGGAGATGCGCGTGCGCGACGCGATCGACGAGAACCGGGCCGCGCTCGCCCGCCTCTTCGCCACCGGGCTGATCTTCACGCAGAAGGGGGCACGGGCCGGCCGCGATCTCCTGCTCGCCCACCAGGCCCTGCTGCGCACAGCCGATCTGTTCGCGCGCCTGATCGAGCCCTCCGCGCGCGACGATGCCGCGCTCAAGCACCGCGCGGAGGAAGTCTTCGCTCACCTGGACGCGCAGCTCGCGCGCACCGCGCAGCTCACCGCGCGCACCGGGGAGTTCCTCTCGGGCCGCGGGCGCGACTAGTCGCGGCCGCCGAAGGCGGCTTAGCGACTACGTCTGAGGCTGTACACAAGTTATGAACTGTTCCAGCCGCGGCCGCCGAAGGCGGGTTGGCGGCCATTTCAGTGGCGGAGGGTCCATGACTGAGCCGATCCTGTTCGTGGTCGACGACGATCCCGCCACGCTGGAGGCGCTCGCGGCCGTGCTCGAGCGCCGATTCGGAGCGGACTACCGGATCCTCGCCGATGCCTCGCCGGCATCCGCTCTCGCCCGCATCGAGCAGGCGTGCGAACGCGGTGAGAAGGTCGCGCTGGTGGTGGCGTCGGAGACCAGCGGTCCGGACTGGTTCGTCCGCGTGCGCGATCTTTGCTCGGGAGCCGGCCGCTGCATGCTCGTGGGCTACGCTGACGCCCGCGCCTACGCCGTGAGCCGCCGGGCAATCGCCCTCGGTCAGGCCGAGACGTTCCTGCTCAAACCCTGGGGCCATCCGGAAGAGCGACTCTATCCCGTCGTCAGCGAGATGCTCGCCAGCTGGGCGAGGACAGCCCTGCCGCAACCGGCGATCTTGCGCATCGTGGGCGAGCGCTGGTCGTCCCGCTTTGTCGAGCTCCGCGATCTGGCCGCGCGCAACTCCATCGCCTGCGAGTTCCTGGCCCACGATTCCGCCGAGGGCCAGCGGCTGCTGCACGAGATGGGACACACGGGCCGCTTGCCAGCCGTGATCTTCCGCAACCAGGTGCTCGGCGATCCGATGAACGCCGAGATCGCCGAGATGCTCGGCGGGCACACCGAGCCGGAGGGTGGGCTCTACGATCTCGTCATCGTGGGGGCGGGACCGGCCGGCCTCGCCGCAGCCGTCTACGGCGCCTCGGACGGATTGCGCACGCTCGTCATCGAGTCGAAGGCGCCGGGCGGGCAGGCGGGGACGACCTCGATGATCCGGAACTATCTCGGGTTCCCGCGCGGCATCAGCGGCGCGGACCTCGCGTCGCGGGCGCAGGAGCAAGCGATCTCGCTCGGCGCCGAGTTCGTGATCACGCGCGAGGTCACCGGTCTCGCACCCGACGGCGACGAATGGAGCGTCGCCCTCGCTGGAGGCAGCGCGGTCCGGGCCCGGACCGTCCTCGTTGGAACCGGCGTCTCCTACAACCGCCTGGAGATCGAGGGCCTCGATGCCTTGGTGGGGAAAGGCGTGTTCTACGGCCCGGCGACGATGGAGGCGCCGGCGCTCGCGGGGCAGGACGTGTTCCTCGTCGGAGCCGGCAACTCCGCCGGCCAGGCGGCCGTGCATCTGGCGCGGTACGCGGCGACGGTGACGCTGCTCGTGCGCGGCACGTCCCTCAGCATGTCCGACTATCTCGTCAAGCAGATGGGACGGACCGACAACATCCGCATCCGTCTCCAAACCGCGCTCGTGCGGGTGCACGGGCAGCGCCGCCTGGAGGCCGTCGAAGTCCGGGACAGGATGAAAGAGACCAGCGAGCGCATGCGCGCCGGCGCCCTCTTCGTGCTGATCGGCGCCGGCCCGCACACGGCATGGCTGGCGAAGATGGTCCAGCGGGATCCGCAGGGCTACATCCTCACCGGACCGAACGTCATCCGCGACGCCCGCGGCGAGCCCCCGTGGCGGCTGGCCCGGGCTCCATTCCCCCTCGAGACCAGCTTGCCGGGCGTGTTCGCGGCCGGCGACGTCCGCCACCGGGCGACGAGACGCGTCTCCGCCGCCGTCGCCGACGGCGCCATCGCGGTGCGCTCGATCTGGGACCATCTCAACCAGGAGAGCGCATGACATGGTCGCCAGATCGAAACGCACTGCGTGGTCGCGTGGCCGTCGTCGCCGGGGCGACCCGAGGCGCCGGACGCGGCATCGCTGCTGCCTTGGGCGAAGCCGGCGCAACGGTCGTCTGCACGGGTCGCAGCAGCCGGACCAAAAGCTCGACTCGCTCCGACTACAACCGCGCCGAGACGATCGAGGAGACTGCCGAGCTCGTCACGCGCCTCGGCGGCACCGGGATTGCGGCCGCAGTCGACCATCTCGATCCCGACCAGGTGAAAGCCCTGGCCGAGCAGATCCGGACACGCCACGGCCACATCGATGTGCTCGTCAACGACATCTGGGGCGCGGAGCTCCTCAAGGGAGGACCGGCGCAATGGAACACTCCCATCTGGAAGCACGACCTCGCCGACGGTCTCCGGATCCTCCGGCTCGCCATTGAAACCCACCTGATCACTTCCTATCACCTGCTTCCACTTCTCATCGACAAGCGCGGCGGCCTGCTCGTCGAAGTCACGGACGGCACCGCCGATTACAACGCATCGCACTACCGGATTTCGGTCTTCTACGACCTGGCCAAGGTCGCGATCAACCGGCTGGCGTTCTCCCAGGGACATGAGCTGGCACAGCACGGAGCCACCGCGGTCGCCATCACGCCCGGATGGCTTCGCTCGGAGATGATGCTCGACAATTTCGGGGTCTCCGAGGAGGACTGGCGCGAGGCGATCGACCACCCCGCCCCTGCCGACTTCGCTCTCTCCGAGTCGCCACGCTACCTCGGGCGCGGGATCGTTGCGCTGGCGTCGGATCCCGATCGGGCCAGATGGAACAAGAAATCGGTCAGCTCGGGTCAACTCGCACGCGAATATGGATTCACCGACCTCGACGGCTCACGGCCCGACATCTGGCGATACATCGAGGAGGTTCGCGAGCGAGGGCTCCGCGCAAGACTGGATGAGTATCGCTAACCGAGCGCTCGGCGTTCACCCGTCGCGCGAACGTGTTGTCCGGGCAGCAACGGCGGCATGGGACAACCGAGTGAATCGGCCACGGCGCGGAGGAGCTCGCCCTCGGCGATGGTCACCGTCCCGTCCGTGGCGACTGCCGCCACGCAGGCGCCCAGGATCTCGCCGCGGAGCCGCGGCGCCGTGTCCGCGAGCCGGTCCAGGGCGCCGTCCAGCGCGCGCAGGTCGCACTTCTCCCGCGGCAACAGCGTGGGGCGGAAGCGTCCCGGCGACAGCTCCGCGCGCGCCGCCTCGAAAGCGCGTGTGGCTTCCGCCGGAGCCGCCGCGCCCGCGTAGGCCAGCATGGAGAGCAGGACGGACACGGCGTCGACCACCTGGATCTGCGGGCTCGTCCCCGCGTCCTTAAACTCCGGTTTGAAGTGCGCGGCCAGGTGGCGCGACAGGACCCGCTGCAGCGTGTACTCGAACAATCCGATGCGCGAGTCGGCACGGACCAGCCGATCGACGGCGGTCTGGAACTCGCCATACTGCGCAGTGGACAACCGTCGCAAGGCTGGGAGAGCGAGGTTCAGGATGGGCAGCCGCGCTTCCGCAGGACAGTCCCGCAGGGCGCCTGAGGCGCTCGACACCTGGTCCGCCAGCTGCGGATCCCCGATCGCGAGCAGGGCACTCAGCTGCGCGGCCCTCGTCTCCGGGTTGCGATCGAGCAGGAGTCCCAGCACGACCGCTCTCGCCACCGAGGGCTCCCGGATGGAATCGCGAAGGCGCTCCGGAATTCGTGCCACCAGGGACTGCGCGTAGGCGATGTGCTCATCGCCCAGTGCGCCGACGCTGGCGATCACGGCGCGGGGATGGACGGGGAAGCCGCGCTCGCTCTGCACGGCCGCCGCCACGACGGGGATCTCCTCATCGACCGCGACGGGCTGGAGCTGTCCGCGGGGCAACTCGCCCTGGAAGCTCGGGTCGAGGAGTCGGATGCGTTGCTCCAGCGGCGGATGGGTCGACATCAACGCGGTGAAATGCGCGATTCCTTCGCTGAAGTAGAAGTGGCTGGCCTCTTCCGCACCCGGAGCGACCAGCCGGGAGCCGCGGTCGAGGCGGCCGATCTTCTTCAGCGCTCCCGCCAGCCCAGCTGCGTTTCGGGTGAACTGAACGCCCGACGCGTCGGCGAGCAACTCGCGTTCCCGGCAAACCGCGGCTTTGATGAGCCGGGTGAAGAACACGCCGATCGAGCCGATCAGGTAGACCGCGACCCCGACGAAGACGATGACGCCGAGTCCACCGGGATTGACCTTGCGCCGGCTTTCCGAGCTGCTCGAGCGTCCGAACGACCGCAGGATCCTGGAGCCGATCAAGCCGATCACGAGGATGCCATGGACCAGGCCCAGCAGGCGGAGGTTGATCTTCGAGTCGCCGTTCAGCAGGTGGCTGAACTCATGGGCAATCACGCCCTGCAGCTCGTCGCGGGAGAGCACCTTGAGGCATCCGTCGGTGACCGCGATCGCCGAGCGCGAAGCATCGAGACCCACCGCAAGAGCATTGATCCCCGGCTCGTCCGGAAGGAGGTACACCGCCGGCACCGGAACTCCGGACGCGATGGCCATCTCCTCGACGACGTTGAGCAGCCGCCGCTGATGGGGGTCGTTCGTGTTCGGGTCGAGCAGTTGCCCACCGAGGCCGAGCACAACCGAGTAAGCGGAGGCGCTGAGCGCGCGGATCTTGAAGAAGCTGACGGCGGCGATGAGCGCCACCGTGTTTGCCGCAACCCTCCAGAACAAGTCGCCGTTCCAGAATTGCCCGAATGCCCCTAGGAGCGGCCGGCCGAAGGCGTACTGCAGGGCGAGCCTCATGGCTGCGTAGACGGCCATCACCGTGCCGCAGACCGCCAGGCCGAACAGCAGGATCAGCCAGCCCGTGCGGCTTCTGGCTCGTTCCTGCTCCTCGAAGAAGTCCATCGGCTCCTTCAGCGGCTCAGGCGAACGAGACTTTCACGACCTCGCGCTCGACGGCGCGCTCGATCTCCCACAGCCGTGCTTCGGCGAACCCCGTCGCTCCCGCGATGATCGAGGTGGGAAAGATCTCGCGCCCTGTGTTGTAGGCCATCACCGCATCGTTGTAGGCCTGCCGGGCGAAGGCCACCTTGTTCTCGGTGGACGAGAGCTCCTCGGAGAGCTGGTTCATCGTCGTGTTCGACTTCAAATCCGGGTACGCTTCCGCCAACGCGAACATGCGGCCCAGGGCTCCCCCGAGGGCAGTCTCAGCCCCCGCCAGTTCCCGCATGGCTGTCGCGTCGCCGGGGGCCGCGGCCGCGCGCTGCGCGGCGGTGCTCGCCTGGTTGCGCGCGACGATCACGGCCTCCAGCGTCTGGCGCTCGTGCTTGAGGTAGCCCTTGGCCGTCTCGACCAGGTTGGGGATCAGGTCGTACCGCCGCTTGAGCTGCACATCGATCTGCGAGAATGCGTTCTTGTAGCGGTTGCGCAGCTCGACCAACCGGTTGTAAGCGGTCACCGCCAGCAGCACGACGAGGACCAGGACGCCGAGAACGATCCATCCGATCACGCGATTTCCCCCCGCGCTGAAGAGCCAAAGAACGGCTCTGCGCACCGTATCGGCGCCCGCCGCCCGCGTCCAAATCCCGCGACAGGACACATCCGCGCAGGAAGTGCACCTCCGTGGAAACGCGCGCGTGACCGTCGTCGACTTCGCGCGCCGCGACCACCCCGCTGTACATCGGAGTCAGTCTGAACGCAGGCTGGACGGCTGGTTCCTCAGCAGCGAAGAGCGCGCGCGCCTGCGGACCGACGTGGACCTGCTCCGGGACACGATCAGGACGCTCGAGCAGGAGCGGGCGAAGCGGACGGGCTGATCGGCGACCGCAGCAGGGTGCGTAAGCGGTTCGGCTCTCTAGGGCCGCCCGCTGAAGAGCTCCGCCCGCGCTGCCTCCGTGATGGCGAGCACGGCCGGATGCCGCAGCCGGCGCTCCACCGAGATGGCGTAGAAGCGCTCCTGCACGTCCGGGAGTCGCCCGGCGGGCTCGACTCCGTAGCGCTTCCGCAGCTCGTCCTCGAGGATCGAGGGTCCCGGGAAGGCGCCGTCGCCCGTGCGGCCGAACTCGACGAGCAAGGCGCTGTCCTGGAACTCCGCCGCGATGGCCGGGCGGATGCCTTGCGCGTCGAACCAATGGGAGAGGGACCTCCTCAGCGCCGTGCTCTCGGTCGGGACGTGCAGCCGGGCACCGTCGAGCGACCGCGGGAAGCGCGCGCGCAGCCGGGCCGCCTCGCGCGCGGCGGCGAAGATCGTCACCGATGACTCCCCGAGCAAGTGGCTGTAGGCCCGCACCGGCGACAAGGAATTCGCGGGGGCGTCGGCGAGCACCAGGTCGTGCTGGTGCAGGGCCAGATCGGCCAGGAGGCGCTCCGGCTTGTCCTCGCTGCAGACGAGGTGGACCGCGCGCGGTCCGCGCAGCGCCGGCTCCAGGATGCGCCAGGCCACGAGCTTGGGCATGTTGTCCGCAACGCCGACCGAGAGCCGCTGTGGCCGCGCGGTCGGGCGGCCCTGAAGCGCGTCCGAGAGCTCGGAACCGATGGAGAAGATCTCCCCGGCGTACCGGGACACCAGCGCGCCCAGCTCGGTCGGGACCAGCCGCCGTCCGTGCCGCTCGAGGAGCTTGCCTCCGAGCGATTGCTCGAGCGCGCGCAGCTGCCCGCTCACGGTGGGCTGGGCGACGCGGAGCTTCTTGCTCGCCGCGGAGACCCCGCCTTCCTTGAGGACCGTCCAGAAGTAGAGGAGGTGGTGGTAGTTGAGATGCCCGTCCATAGGGAACACCTATGCGTACGTTCTGAATTATCTATTTGCCGATATGTAGCGCAAGCCTTACCTGATCCTCGCGCGCTGCGCAGGGCTCGCGAGAGGCAGGTGGCTGCGTGGGTAGTCCGCTCTACTGGACGGCGTTCCTGGGTTTCGTCGCCCTGCTCCTGGTCGTCGATCTCGGCGTGTTCCATCGCCGGCCGCACGAGGTGCGCTTCCGCGAGGCGATCGGCTGGAGCGCCGTGTGGATCGGCGTCGCGCTGGCATTCAACGCGTTCGTCTGGTGGCGTTCGGGTTCGCGAGCGGGGACCGAGTTCCTCACCGGCTACCTGGTGGAGAAGTCGCTCTCGGTCGACAACGTCTTCATCTTCATCGCCATCTTCGGTGCGCTGCGCATCCCGCCGGCCTTGCAGCACCGGGTGCTCTTCTGGGGAGTGCTTTCGGCGCTCGCCATGCGAATGGCGATGATCATCGGTGGCTCGGCGGCGCTGCAGCGCTTCCACTGGCTCATCTACGTCTTCGGCGGGATCCTGACGCTGAGCGGGATCAAGCTCCTGGTGGTGCGGCAGGACCATGGCTCGCCGGGCAGGGCGATGCAACTGGTCCGCCGGCTGCTCCCTTCCACCGACCGCTTCGATGGGGGGCGCTTCCTGACCCGCGAGAACGGGCGACTGCTGGCGACGCCACTCCTCACCGCGCTCGTCGTGATCGAACTGGCCGATGCCGTGTTCGCCGTCGACTCGGTCCCCGCGGTGCTGGCGGTGACCGATGACACCTTCATCGCTTTCACCTCCAACGCCCTGGCGCTGCTAGGGCTGCGGTCGCTCTTCTTCCTCCTCGCTGACGCCGTGCAGAAGTTCCGCTACCTGAAGGTGGGTCTCGCCGGAGTGCTCATCTTCGTCGGGGCGAAGATGACGCTGGCCGGCGTGATCAAGATTCCACCCGTGATTTCGCTGGCCGTGGTCGCCGCCTTCCTGGCCGCGTCCATAGTGGTGTCCGTGGCCCGTGCGGATCCGAAGGCGCGCGACACGCTCGTCCTCGCCGGCGGGTGGCTGCTGCTCGGCGTGGGAGCTGCTCTCCTGGTGTTGCCCGGTCCGGGCATCCCGCTGGTGGTCGCCGGCCTGGGAATCCTCGGGCGCCGCCACGCCTGGGCGCGCTCGGCGGCTCACCGCATCCGGGCGCGGACGGCCCGCTGGATGGAGCGGTTCCGGCCGAAGCGCGAGGAGGGCGGCAAGTAGCCGCCCTGACCTACTTCCGCCGGATCAGCCTGAGCCGCCTCCGCCTCCTGCGGTTATTCGCCATTCCGCAGGAACGTCGGGATGTCCAGCTCGTCCTCCGTCGCGCCGGTCATCTGCCGAAGCTCGTCCCAGGAGATGTGCCGGACCGGCTTCTCGCGCGGCGGCGGAGGCGCCGGCGTGACGCGCGCCGGTCCCGGTGCCGGGGTCGCGGCCCGGTGCATCTCCGGAGTCCGCTGCGGCGCCGCGTGACGGGGTCCGGCCGGCTCGGTCGCGTGCGGCATGGCCAGCGTTCCCTGCGACCCGCGCACCGCCCGCGTCGCGTCCATCCGCTCGATGCGGCGGGCGTCTCGCGACGTGAAGCCGGTGGCGATGACGGTGATCTTCAGCCGGTCTTCCATCGCGTCGTCGATCACGCTTCCGAAGATGATGTTGGCATCCTCGTGCGCCGCCTCCTGGATCAGGGAGCAGGCCTGGTTCACCTCGACCAGGGTCATGTTCGCGCCGCCGGTGATGTTGATGAGGATGCCGGTGGCGCCGTCGATCTGCACGTCTTCGAGAAGCGGGCTCTCCACCGCCGCGCGCGCGGCGACCACCGCCCGGGTCTCGCCGCTCGCCGTCCCGGTCCCCATCAGCGCGACGCCCATGTTGCTCATGATCGTGCGCACGTCGGCGAAGTCGACGTTGATCAGTCCCGGGATGGTGATCAGATCGGAGATGCCTTGCACCGCGTTGAGCAGCACCTCGTCCGCCTTCTTGAACGTGTCGAGCAGGGTGGTGCGCTCGTCGGCAACGGCGAGCAGGCGCTGGTTGGGGATGGTGATCAGGGTGTCGACGGCGTTCTTCAGCTCGGCGATCCCATGGTCCGCCTGCTTCAGCCGCCGCTTGCCCTCGAACATGAACGGCTTGGTCACCACCCCGACGGTCAGCGCGCCGATGCTGCGCGCGATGTCCGCGATGACCGGCGCGCCGCCCGTGCCGGTGCCGCCGCCCATGCCCGCGGTCACGAAGACCATGTCCGCCCCCTCCAGGGCCGCGGCGAGCTTCTCGCGGTCCTCGAGCGCGGCCTGCCGCCCGATCTCCGGATTGGCGCCCGCGCCGAGCCCCTTGGTCACCATGGCGCCGAGCTGGATCTTGGTCGAGGCGCGGTTGTGCTGCAGGGCCTGACAGTCGGTGTTCGCGCCGATGAAATCTACGCCGGTGAGGCCGGCGAGGATCATCGTGTTGAGCGCATTTCCGCCGCCGCCGCCGACGCCGACCACCTTGATCTTCGCGCCGAGCTCGTCCGTCATCTCGTTCATGACCCCTCCGGCCATCAGAACAGCTCCTTGACCCAGCTGAGGAACCTCTCCCGAATCGAGGCGCCATCGCCGGCGCCCAGGTACGCGCGGTTCTCCTTGCCCTGCTTCGCGCCGTAGAGCAGCAGGCCCACCGCGGTGGCATGCTGCGGGCTCTTCACCACGTCGGTGAGCCCCCCGATCCCGCGGGGAAGGCCGCGCCGCACCGGAAGGCCGAGCACCTCCTCCGCCAGTTCGGGCATCCCGTGCAGGTTGGTGCAGCCGCCGGTGAGCACGGCGCCGCTCGCCAGCAGGTCCGCCTGACCGGCCTTCTCAATCTCGCGGTGCACGAGCTGGAACAGCTCCTCCACCCGCGGCTCGATGATCTCGCAGAGGACGCGCCGGTTGAGCACCCGGGGCGCGCGGCCGCCGACGCTCGGGACTTCGATGGTGTCGTCCTTGTCCAGGCTCGCGCTCTGCGCGCTGCCGAACTTCACCTTGATCTTCTCCGCTTCCACCATCGGGGTGCGCAGGCCGACCGCGATGTCGTTGGTCAAATGGTTGCCGCCGAGCGGGATCACGCTCGTGTGCTGGATGGCGCCCCCCGAGAAGATGGCCAGGTCCGTGGTGCCGCCGCCGATGTCGACCAGCGCGACGCCCAGCTCCTTCTCCTCGTCCGCCAGCACGGCCTCCGCCGACGCGAGCGGCTCCAGCACGATGTCCGCCACCGCCAGCCCGGTCCGCCCGCAGCACTTGACGATGTTCTGCGCGCTGGAGACGGCGGCGGTGACGATGTGCACCTTGGCCTCGAGACGCACGCCGCTCATGCCCAGCGGCTCGCGGATCCCGTCCTGCTCGTCGATGATGTATTCCTGCGGCAGGACGTGGAGGATCTCGCGGTCCTGGGGGATGTTGATGGCGCGGGCGGCGTCGAGCACGCGCTCCAGATCGCCCTGCTTCACTTCCTTGTCCTTGACCGCCACCACGCCCTGCGAGTTGAAGCCGCGGATGTGCCCGCCGGCGATCCCGGCGTACACCGCGCTGATCTCGGCGCCCGCCATCAGCTCCGCCTCCTCCACCGCCTTGTGGATGGAAGAGACCGTGGCCTCGATGTTGATCACGACTCCCTTGCGCAGCCCGCGCGACGGGTGCGTGCCGATGCCGATCACGTCGATGCCGTCCGGGGAGACCTCGCCGACGATGCAGCAGATCTTCGTGGTCCCGATGTCCAGCCCGACGACGATTTCGCCTTTCTTCTGCGCCATGGTCGGCTACCTCTTGTCGGCCAGGGTGGCGGCGGCCTGATCGGGGCGCGCCGGGTTGTCGAGATCGATCCGCGCCGCGCGCTCGCCGCGGCGGGCGAGCACTCCGCGCACCTGGGCCAGCCGCTGCAGCTTGAGCGCGATGTCGCTCGAGCCGAGGCGCACTTCCTGCACCCCGATCGCATCGTGCGCGAAGAGGGTGAAGCCGCCGCCCTCGTCGAGGCGCACCTCGGAGATGGCCGCGATGGGGAAGCCTGACGCCTGCCAGGTATCGAGCAGGTGCAGCGCGGAGAACAGACGCAGCTGCAACTCGGGCTTGCGCTCCACCCACGCTTCGCGCGAGAGCCCGGTGAGGATGGGGAGATCGAGCCCGTCCTCGGCGGCGGCGCGCTTGAAGAGGCGGCCTTCGTCGTCGAGAACGTAGAGGCCCCCGAGCTGCACCAGCGCGGCGGGCCGATGCTCGGCGATGCGAACCCGCACCTCGCCAGGCAGCCGTCGCTCGAGGCGCGCGGACGACACCCACGGATCCGCCAGCATCGCCCGCGACGCGCGCGCAAGGTCGGCCCGGAACAGGTTCTCGCCGATCTTCAATCCGCTGCGTCTCAAGAGCTCCGCCTCCCGCGCCCGCACGAGCCCGGTGAATCGGATCTCCCGCACCGCGAACATGTCGGATGCCGCCGCCCAGCGCCACGCCTGCCATGCGCCCAGGCTGAGGGCGACGCTGAGCGCCGCGGCGGCCAGGGTGCGCAGCGCCGCACCCAGCATCGATCTCCAGGCGGCGCGATCTCGCTCCGCCTCCACCTTGCGCACCTGCGCCATCTGCAATGCCTTGAAGGTCATGGTTGCACCCGAAGGCAGGACTTCGTCCGATCCGGCATCTCGACCGCCGCAACATCGAGGCCCGGCAGCACGGGCTGCAGGTGATGCGCCTGCAGCTCGGGCGGGAGCGGAGGGTCGAAATCGCCGACGAGCCGCACCTCGGGCTTCAGCTCGATCCCGGTCCGGTCGAGCACCGTCCGGCGCGCCAGCGCCAGCAGCTCGACCACGTCCGCCGCCTTGGCCGTTCCCAGGTTGACGATGAAGTTCGCGTGGCGATTGCTGATCTGCGCACCACCCCGGGTGGTTCCCTTCAGCCCGGCCTGCTCGATCAGGCGCCCGGCGAAGTCGCCCCGCGGGTTGACGAACACCGACCCTGAGTTCGGCAGGTTGAGCGGCTGCGTGGCGCGGCGCCGATCGACGTCCGCCTTGGCCACCCGCTGCTGCTCGATCAGATCACCTTCCGAACCGCGCCGGACCCTGCAGCGCGCGCGCGTGAGAACGGAGCCGGGCGGAAGCTCGCAGTGGCGGTAAGCGAGATGCAGATCCGCGGCGTCGACCCAGCGCAGCCCATCGGGAGAGGCGACTTCCGCGGCGAGCAGGTGATCCGCCATGCACCCGGCCGGAGTGCCGGCATTCATCGCCACGAGCCCGCCGACGGTGCCCGGGATCCCCGCCACCCAGGCGACGCCGACGCCGCGCTGCTCCTTGGCGAGCGAGAGGAAGCGGGCGATGGGAGCGCCGGCGCCCAGCGTGAGCACGACATGGTCGCCGCCTTCCTCGACTTCCTCCGCCGCGAAGTCCTGCCCGAGACGGATGACTGCCCCGTTCACGCCCAGGTCGCCGACGATGGTGTTCGCTCCCCCGCCCAGCGAGAACCAGGGAACCGCGGCGCCGCGGAGGAGGCCGAGGATCTCGACCAGGGCGCGCGGGTCGTTCGGCTTCACCAGCACCTTCGCCGGTCCGCCGACGCGCACGCTGGTGCGCGACGCCAGCGGCGCGTGCTCGATCACCTCGCCGCGCGCGGCGCGGCGCAATTCGGCGATCAGGCCGGTCACCCGAGCAACCCCAGGAGCTCTTCGCCGACGTGGGTGATGTCGCCCGCGCCGAGGGTGATCACCAGGTCGCCCGGGCGCACCTTCTCGCGAAGCCTGCGCGCCAGCTCGGCGCGTTCGGCAAAGGAGGCGTCCCGGTGGCCGCACGCCTTCACGGCCTCGTGCAGCCTCGCCCCGGTGACGCCGGGGATCGGATCCTCGCTGGCCGCGTAGACCTCGGTGAGAAGCAGCGAATCGGCGTCGTTGAAGGCTGTCGCGAACTCGCCCATCAGATCGCGGGTGCGGGTGTATCGGTGCGGCTGGAAGGCGCAGACGATCCGGCGCTGGGGGAAGCTGGCGCGGGCGCCGGCGAGCGTCGCCCGGATCTCCGCGGGATGGTGCCCGTAGTCGTCCACCACGGTGATGCCGTTGACCTCGCCGCGCACGGTGAACCGCCTCTGGACTCCCGCGAACTCGCCCAGCGCCTCCGCCGTCACCTTGAAGGGAATTCCCAGCTCGTGCGCCACCGCGCAGCAGGCGAGCGCGTTGAGGACGTTGTGCGCGCCCACCATCCGCAGCGTCACCTCGCCCTGCTGCTTGCCCTTGTGCGAGACCGTGAACCGCGATTGGAACGGCGCATGCCGGATGTCGTCCGCCCGCCACTCGGCCTGGGGCGAGAGGCCGTAGGTGGTGTGCCGCTTTCCGATGCGCGGGATGAGGTGCTGCACCACCGGATGGTCGACGCAGAGGACCGCGAGCCCGTAGAACGGCACCCGGTCGGCGAAGTCGACGAAGGCTTGCTGCAGCGCCTCGACCGTCCCGTAGTAGTCGAGGTGCTCCGGATCGACGTTGGTGATCACCGCGATGGCCGGCGACAGCCGCAGGAAGGATCCGTCGCTCTCGTCCGCCTCCACCACCATCAGCTGGCCCTTGCCGAGCTTGGCATTCGAACCGAGCGCGTTGAGCTTGCCGCCTACCACTGCCGTCGGGTCGAGATTGGCGTGCGCCAGCACGGTCGCGATCAGCGAGGTGGTGGTGGTCTTGCCGTGCGATCCGGCGATGGCGACGCCTTCCTTGAGGCGCATCAGCTCGGCGAGCATCTCGGCGCGCGGGATCACCGGGATGCCGCGGTCCTTCGCCGCCACCACTTCCGGGTTGTGCTTGCGGACCGCGCTGGAGGTGACGACCACGTCCACGTCCGCCGCCACGTTCTCGGCGCTGTGGCCGACGACGACGCTCCCCCCGAGCGAGGCCAGGCGCCTGGTGATGTCGCTCTCCTTCAGGTCGGATCCGCTCACCCGGTAGCCGAGGTTCAGGAGGAGCTCGGCGATTCCGCTCATGCCGATCCCTCCGATCCCCACGAAGTGGACCTTGACCTTCTTGTTGCGAAACACGCTGGCGCCCCTCTCCTCACGTACGGCGAATGTACTCGATTCGATCTACGATAATCAATAGCTGAGCTTGGGTGGATCGCCTGGAACCAGACATCGCCGACCTCCCAAAACAGGACCGCGCTCAGACATAGCCCCTAAGCCGCCTGCGGCGGCCGGGGCTACCTCGGTGCCGGCGGCAGGTGCCGCCCCTCCCGGACCAGACGGTCCCTGCAAAGTGAAACGCAGACGTCCGCGATCTCCCGGGCCGCCTCCGGGCGGCCCAGCACTCCGCTCGCCCGGGCCATGCGCTGCAGCCTGGAGCGGTCGCCTTCCAACCCCCGGACGGCGTCTGCAAGTTTCTGCGCCGTCAGGTCCTTTTCCGGCATCAGCAGCGCGGCCCCCGCCTCGACCAGGCTCTGCGCGTTGACGGTCTGGTGGTCGTCGGCGGCAAACGGGAAAGGCACCAGGATCGCCGGCTTCTTGCAAACGGTCAGCTCCGCGATGGTGGTGGCCCCGGCCCGGCAGACCAGGAGATCCGCGCCCGCGTACGCGAGCGCCATGTCGTCGATGAACGCGATGGCCTGGGCGGCGAGGCCCGTCGACTGGAGTTTCTCGTACCGCGCCGCGATCTCCTTCTGGTCCTTGATTCCGGTCTGGTGCAGGACCTGGACGCGGGAGCCGATCTGCGGGCCGAGGATCTCCAGCGCCTCCGCCACGCGGAGGTTCAGGGCGTGCGCTCCTTGAGATCCGCCCGTCACCAGGATGCTCAGCCGGTCCGTCGCCGGCTTGGTGTGCAGGTAGTTGTCGAGGAACGCGCGGCGGATCGGGTTGCCGAGCAGGTGGGTCTTGCGGGCGGGAAACGCGCGCTCGGCCTGCGGAAAGGCGATGAACACGGCGTCCACGAAATGCCCCAGCGTCCGGTTGGTGAATCCGGGAAGGGCGTTCTGCTCCTGGATCGCGGTGGGCTTGCGCATCAGCCAGGCGACGAGGAGCACCGGCCCGCTCGAGTAGCCGCCGACGCCGATCACGACGTCCGGATCGAACCTCCGCAGGACCTTCATCGATTGCCAGAAGGCGCGCGGGAGGCGAAAGAGGCCCACGAGGAATCCGATCAGGCCGATCCGCTTGAGCGGACCGACGTCGATGATCTCCAGCGGATATCCCGCCTTCGGGACCTCGCGCGCTTCGATGCCACGCGCCGATCCGACGAAAAGAACGTCGTTGCGCGGGTGGCGGGTCTTCACCTCTTCGCCCAGCGCCAGGCCGGGGAAGAGATGGCCACCGGTGCCTCCGCCCGCGACCAGGAGCCTCATCGCTGCGCTCCCGCGGCCCGGCGCAGGAAGCCGCCCGGGCCGCCGCTGACGGAGAGCAGGATGCCGGCCGCGAGGCAGGAGGCGATCACCGACGACATCCCGTAGGACAGAAACGGCAGCGCCATGCCTTTGGTCGGAAGCAGCGCGAGGGCCATCCCCGCGTTCACCAGCGTTTCCACCCCGAGCAGCAGGGTCAACCCGAGCGCCGCCCAGCACCCGAAGGCGTCCGCCGCGGCGTAGGCGGCGCGGATCCCGCGCCAGACGACCGCCGCAAAGAGCAGCAGCACCGCCGCGACGCCCGCGAACCCCAACTCCTCGCCGACGATGCTGAGGATGAAGTCGGTGTGCGCGGCGGGAAGGAAGAACAGTTTCTGGTGGCTTTCTCCCAGTCCGACCCCGAACGACCCGCCCGCCCCGAACGCGAGGAGCGACTCCACGGTCTGGTAGCCGTGGCCCCTCGGGTCCTTCCAGGGATCGAGGAAGGTGAGGATGCGCTGGACGCGATACGGAGACTTCCAGATCAGCGCCGCCAGTATGGGCGCGGCTGCGCCGGCCACCGCGAACAGATGGGCGATCCGGGCGCCGGCGGCGAAGAGCAGCGCGAAAGTGACGGTGCCGAGGACGGCGGTGGTTCCGAAGTCCGGCTCGAGCATCAAGAGCGTGCCGAAGACCCCTAGCATCACGAGGTGGGGCAAGAACCCGGCCGAGAAGAAGCGGATGCGGTCCTGCTTCCTCGCCAGCGAGCGCGCGAGCCAGAGCACGAGCGCGATCTTCGTCAGCTCGCTGGGCTGGAACGTCATCGGACCGAGCCGCAGCCATCGGGTCGCGCCGCCCGCGCTGTGACCCAGCCCGGGCAGGTGCACGCAGAGGAGCAGCGCGAGCGAGACGAACACCAGGGGAACGACCAGCGCCTCCAGGCGGCGGTACCCGAGCTTCATCGCGCCCAGCAGCGCGGCGAGCCCGACCAGCGCGGCCACGGCCTGCCGCTTGAGGAACCAGAGCGGATCGCCGAGGCGCGCCCCGGCGTACACGGCGCTCGCGCTGTAGACCATGACGACGCCGAAGGCGAGGAGCAGCAGCACGGCGGCGAGCAAAACCGGGTCGTAGCGCAGCACCGGCCGCAGCTGTTCCGCCCGCTGGCGGGCCACGCGCGCTCCGGCGACGGCCGACGCGGTCACGCAAGCCCCCGCACGAGCGCCTTGAACTGATCGCCCCGATCCTCGAAGTTGCGGAACTGATCGTACGAGGCGCAGGCGGGCGAGAGCAGCACCACGTCCCCACGCCGAGCGCGCGTGCGCGCTCGGAACACGGCAGTCGCGAGCACGCCACAGGCCTCGATGTCCGCCACCCCCTCCAATTCGGCCGCGATGGCCGCGGCATCCTCGCCGATGGTGAGGATGGTCTTCACCCGCCCCCGCATCAGCTCCCGCAGCGGCGCATAGGGCGCGCCCTTGCCGCGGCCGCCCATGATGATGTGGACGTTGGCCTCGAACGCGCTGAGCGACTTCTCCACGCTGTCCACGTTCGTCGCCTTCGAATCGTTGATCCACTCCACCCCGTCGAGCAGGCGGACCGGCTCCAGCCGGTGTGGCAACCCCGGGTACGTGTCGAGACCCTTCTGCAACGCATCGAACCCGACGCCGAGATGCCGCGCGAGCAGGCAGGCGGCGAACGCATTCTCGCGGTTGTGCGATCCCCGCAGCGTCGGAGCGCGCAGCAGAAGGCCCGTGCCCTCGATGCGCAGCGGCTCGCGCGGATCGAAGACTTGTCTGCGGACGCCCGGGTTCGTCTTCATGGCCCGGACACGCGGATCGGCCTGGTTGATCGCGGCGGTATCGCCGGAGCGCTGGTTCTCGAAGATGCGCTGCTTCGCCGCCGCGTAGGCGTCGAGCGAGGGATACCGATCGAGGTGATCCGGCGTGACGTTGAGGGCCGTCGCCGCCGCGCAGCGCAAGGAGACGATCGACTCGAGCTGGTAGCTCGACAGCTCGCAGACGGTGGCGTCGAGCCGATGGCCTGCGAGCACGCGGTTGCTCAGGGCGTCGCCCAGGTTTCCGCCGGCGAAGACGCGCAAGCCCGCCGTGGAGAGAAGATGGCCGCAGAGCGCGGTGGTGGTGCTCTTCCCGTTGGTGCCCGTGATCCCCAGGACCGGCTCGGAGATGAAGCGGGAGGCCAGCTCCACCTCTCCGATCAACTCGATCTGGCGCGACCGCGCCTCCGCGAAGATCGGGAGCGAGAGCGGAACGCCGGGGCTCACCACCACCAGGTCCATCCCGCGCAGCGACTCCGGGACCACCCGCCGCAACTCGCCCTCGAACGGGAGGTCCTTGTCGTCCGCCGCGACCACCTGCGCTCCCCGCGAACGAAGCAGGCGGACCGCGGCATCGCCGCTCTTGCCCAGGCCCACCACGAGGGCATGTCGTCCGGAGGGCTTCATCTCAGCTTGAGCGATGCGAGCGCGGTCAGCGCCAGGATGATCGAGACGATCCAGAAGCGGACGATGATCTTCGGCTCCGCCCAGCCCTGCAGCTCGAAGTGATGGTGGATGGGAGCCATGCGGAAGATGCGGCGGCCGGTGCGCTTGAACCAGAATACCTGGAGAATCACCGAGACGATCTCGGCGAAGAAGACCCCGTGGATGACCGCGCTGTCCACCTCGTTCTTCGTCAGCACCGCGAGCGCGCCGAGGCCGCCGCCGAGCGCGAGCGATCCCACGTCGCCCATGAACACGGTCGCCGGATAGGTATTGAACCAGAGAAAGCTGATGCCCGCTCCCGCCATGGCGGCGCAGAACACGGCCAGCTCCGCCGCGCCCGGGATGTGCGGGATCAGCAGGTAGTCGGCGATGTTGAGGCCCCGGATCGTCGCTCCGGCGAGATAGGCGAGCAGCATGAAAGTCAGGGCGCTGACGATGGTGGGACCGATGGCGAGACCGTCGAGACCGTCGGTCAGGTTCACCGCGTTCGACGTCCCGACGATGACGATGAAGGCGAACGGCAGGTAGATCCACCAGGGCAGCACGGGATTGAACGCCTTCACCTTCACGAAGGGGATGGCGAGCCGGGTGTCCAGGTAGAGGGAGCCGTGCTTCCAGTCGACGAAGAAGACCGCCACCACCAGGACGAAGACGATCGTCTGCCAGAGGAGCTTCTTGCGTCCGGCGAGCCCCTTGGAATTGCGCTTGCTGAACTTGAGCCAGTCGTCGGCGAATCCGATGGCGCCGAACCCGAGCGTGATGATCAGCGCGGCCCACACCAGGCGGTTCGTCAGGTCGGCGAAGAGCAGCGTTCCCACCAGCATCGCCCAGAGGATCAGGCCGCCTCCCATCGAAGGGGTGCCGATCTTCCGTTGATGCGCCTCCGGCGTGTCCTCGCGCACGCTGCTCGCACCGTGCTGCAGCCTGCGCAGCGCGTCGATGTAGCTCGGTCCGAGGAAGAGCCCGATCATCAGGGAGACCAGCCCCGCCATCAGCATGCGGAACGACGGGTACCGCAGGACGTTGAAGAGCGGGACGCGGTCAGAGAAGGGGAACAGGAGGTTGTAGAGCATCACGTCCCTCCCGTCGGATTCGCCTTCTGTCCCTCGCCGGCGGCGCCGGTTTCTTCCGCGAGCGCGTCGCTCACGCGCTCCATCTTCATCCCGCGCGATCCCTTGACCAGCACCACGTCCTCTGGCCGGACCCGCGCCTGCACGAGGCGCACGGCTTCCGCCGGGTCCGCGGTCGACTCGATGGACTCCGCCGGCAGCCCTGCTTCCTGCGCGCCCTCGCCGAGCGCTTTCGCACGCTCCCCGAAGCAGACCAGCAGCGAGAGCCCCGCTCCCGCGGCGAACCTGCCGACATCGCGGTGCAGATCGAGCTCGGTATGGCCGAGCTCCAGCATGTCCCCGAGGACCGCGATGGCCCGTCCCTTTCCGCGCACCAGGTGGGTCAGCGTTAGCAGCGCCGCCTTGGTGCTGGCGGGATTCGCGTTGTAGCAATCGTCGATGAGCAGCGCGCCATTGGGCATCTTCACCGGGCGCATCCGCCGCCCCGGCGTGGTGGCGTTCGCGAGCCCGCGCAGGATGATCTCCGGGCCGAGGCCGAGGGCCATGCCTACGGCCGCTGCCGCGGCGGCGTTGTAGCCGTTGTGCGTCCCGATCAGCTTCAGCTCCGCCATGAGCCGCGCGCCGCCGAGCTCCAGCTCGACGCGCAGACCCGGGCCGCCGTGGTGGGCGGAGATCAAGCGGACGTCGCTGCCGAAAGCAGCGCCGAAGGTCACCAGCTTGCGCCGCGACAACCGGGCCTGCGCGAGCACCCGGGCATCGTCCGCGTTCGCAACCGCGGTGGCGGAGTCGCGCAGCGCATGGAAGAGCTCACCCTTGGCGTGCGCGACGCCCTCGATGGAGCCGCATCCCTCGAGGTGCACGGGGGTGATGTTGGTCACCAGCCCGACGTCCGGATCGGCCCATTGCGCGAGCCGCGCGATCTCGCCGAGGTGGTTCATCCCGCACTCGATGGCGGCATACCGGTGCTGTTCCGAGAGTCTCAGCAACGTCAGGGGAACTCCGATTTCGTTGTTCAGGTTGCCTTCGGTCTTCAGCGTGGGACCCGCGGCCGCGAGCACCTCCGCGATCAGCTCCTTCGTGCTGGTTTTTCCGGTGGAACCGGTGATGCAGACGAGCTCGAGCCCGGTCAGCTGCCGCCGCCAGGCCGCCGCGAGATTGCCCAGCGCGCGCCCGGTGTCAGGGGTGGTCAACAGCGCGGCCCGCGCCGCCTGCGGCCTCACCTTCTCGATCGCGTCGGCTGGCACCAGCGCGCCCGCAGCGCCGCCCTGCACCGCCTGGGCGACGAAATCGCTGCCGTCGAAGTTCGCCCCGCGCAGCGCCACGAAGAGCCCGCGCTTCACCGGTGCTCGCGAGTCGGTGAAGACGCCCTGGAAAGGCCCTCCGGGCACGGCGATCCGCGCTCCTGCCGTCCAGGCGACCTGCTCGGCCGTGAAGCGCGCGCTCAACGCGAGATCTCCTCGAGGGCGCGGCGCGCCTCCAGCCGATCGTCGAAGGGCCGCTTCTCGTTTCCGACGATCTGGTAGTCCTCGTGCCCCTTCCCCGCCAGAAGGACGGCGTCGCCGGGCCGCGCGCAGCGCAACGCGAGCGCGATGGCCTCGCGGCGATCGGGCACCACGCAGTATCCGTCGAGGCCCATGCGCGCGTGCCGGGGATCGAGCTTGGCCTTCCCGCTGCGCACGAGGCCGGGCTCGATCGCGGCGAGAATCGCCAGCGGGTCCTCCGTGCGCGGGTTGTCGCTGGTCGCGACGACCAGATCGGCGCGCCCGCCGGCCGCTTCCCCCATCAGCGGGCGTTTGCCGCGGTCGCGATCGCCTCCGCAGCCGAAGACGCAGACGATCCGCGGCGCCGCGGCCTGTCGCAGGGCATCGAGGACGCGGGCGAGCGCGTCGTCGGTGTGCGCGTAATCGACGAGGACCACGCGGCCTTCACGATCCGGCACCCGCTCGAGCCGTCCGGGCGCGCCGGGGCATTCCGGAATCACGCGCACGACGTCGCGCAAAGGAACGCCGCTTCCGGCCAGCACGCCGATGGCCGCGAGCAGGTTCTCCACGTTGTGCGCCCCGATCAGCGGGCTCTCCACTTCCGCCAGCGCGACGTCGAGCGGCGCCGCCGTGCGCAGCCGGAAGCGGACTCCACGCAGATCGCTGCGCACCCGCTCCGCAAACAGCGCGGCGCCGGCGGCGGCACGAACGGTGAACCCGAGGGCGAAGGGCAGCTCACCGGCCAGCGCCGCGACGCGCGCGTCGTCGAGGTTGAGCACCGCCGGGACCCCGCGGGGAAGCAGCTCGCGAAACAGCTTCGCCTTCGCGTCGAAGTACGCGTCGAGCGAGCCGTGGTAGTCCAGGTGATCGCGCGTCAGGTTGGTGAATGCCGCGCCCGAGAAGACGCAGCCCGCGGCGCGCTCCTGGCTGAGGGCATGGCTCGACACCTCCATCGCGACCACCTGCGCGCCGGCGTCCGCCATCCGCCGCAGCAGCTCCTGCAACTCGTGCGATTCGGGCGTGGTGTGCGTCGCCGGCATCCGACCGCCCGGCCAGCGCGACTCGACGGTGCCGATCAAGCCCGTCGCCACTCCGCGGGCGGCGGAGATCTGCTCGATCAGGTACGCCGTGGTGGTCTTGCCGTTCGTGCCCGTCACACCGAAGAGCGAGAGGCGCCGCGACGGCTCTCCGTGGAAGCGGGCGGCGGCGAGCGAGAATGCGCGGCGCGGATCGCTGGCGACCACGACCGGTGCCTTCAGCCGGAGCGGGCGGGCCGCGAGCACCGCCGCCGCACCGTGCTCCACGGCCTGGACCGCGAAGTCCGCCCCGTCGGCGTTCACGCCCGCGAGCGCGGCGAAGAGCGCGCCGGGCCCTACCCGCCGCGAATCGACGGCGAGCGCGCGCACGTCCACTCCTGCCGCTCCAGCCGGCACTTCAGCGTCCACGCCCGCGAACAGATCCTGCAGCAACACGATTCCTCCAACACCCGGTCCTAGAGCGCATGTCATAACCTGCGCTCTCTCCCCATCCTCCCGAATACGACGGCTACCCCGGCGGCGCCAGAGTGACCTTCACCCTTGCACCCCGCTTGACAATGGCCCCGGCGCGCGGGGACTGCGCGACCGCCCGGCCGCTGCCGCGGAGCTCCGGCTCCAGGGACGACTGCGCAAGCCGGCGCATCGCCGAGCGCGCACCGAGGCCGGAGACGTCCGGAACGCGCGCCTGACCCGGCCGGATCGGCAACTCCGCCGTCGCCTCGCGCGCTGCATCGTCCGCCACGCCGGGGCCCACGGACGAGACCAGGACGGGTGCGCTCTCTTTCGCCTGCTCGGGCATGACGTCGAGCTGGCGCAGGGCCTCGTGTGCGATGGCGCCCCACGCCGGCGCCGCCACGGTGCCGCCGGCCACCTCCACGCCCTTTCCTTCGGGCTCATCGATGACCACCAGGATGGCGATCCTGGGCGCGTCCGCCGGCGCGAATCCGAGGAAGCTCGAGAGCCGCTTGTCGCTGTAGCCGCCCCGGATCGGATCGACCTTTTGCGCCGTCCCCGTCTTGCCCGCGACGCGGTGGCCGAGGAGCGCGGCTCGCGTGCCGGTGCCCTTCTCCACCACCTCCTCCAGCATGGCCGTCAGCTCGCGCGCGGTGTCTTCCTTCAGGACGCGGCGCACTTCCTCGCGCCCGCGGGAGAGCAGAGTCGTCCCGTCGGCGGCAACGACCTTCTGCACGAGGAAAGGCCTGAGCAGCACTCCCCCGTTGGCGATGGCCGCCATCGCCGCCACCGTCTGCATCGCGGTCGCGCTCATGCCCTGGCCGAACGCAGTGGTCGACAGAGCGATCTGAGGCATCCGTCGTGGATCCGCCAGCGCGCCACGCGCCTCGCCCGGAAGGCCTACCCCGGTCCTTTCCCCGAACCCGAACGCGCGCAGGCCCTCGACCAATTTCTGCCTGCCGAGCTTCTCGCCGATCTTGGCCGCGCAGATGTTCGAGGATTCCCGCAGGATCGTCGCCGGCGTCGCCCAGTCCACCGGATGGGTGTCGTGGATCTTCCTGCCGGCATGCCTCCAGACGCCGTGCTCGCAATAGAGCAGCTCGTCCGGGGGGAGCACGCCCTCCTCGAGCGCGCGGGCGACCACGAAGCTCTTGATGGTCGAGCCGGGCTCGAGCTGGTCCTGGACCGCGCGATCGCGCCAGACCATCGGGTCGCGTCCAGGCTTGTTGGCATCGAACGCAGGATTCCCCGCGAGCGCGAGCACGGCGCCCGTATTCACGTCGAGCACCACCGCCCAGCCTCCGATCGCACCGGAAGCCTTCACTGCCCTGGCCAGCTCCCTCTCGGCAGCGAGCTCGATCGCGCTGTCCAGGGTGAGCGTGACCGTGGCCCCGGTCAGGTCGGCGGGGTCGGGCGCGCCGTGCTCGAGGACCATGGTCCCACGCGCATCCCGCGTCGCCTGGACCTGCACGCTCCGCCCGCGCAAGTGCTGCTCGAGCTCGCGCTCGAGCCCCTCCTGGCCGCTCTCGTCGCCCACGAATCCGAGCACGTGGCCGGCGAGCTCGCGCTGGGGATAGAAGCGCTTCGGCTCCTTGACCAGCTCGATCCCGTCGATGGCCAGCGCCCGGACACGCCGTGCCGAACCTTCGTCGATGCGCCGCTTGATCCAGACGAACCGCCGATCGGGCTGCGCCAGCTTCTCCAGGACCCTGGCGCGATCGAGGCGCAGCGCTCCCGCGATCCGGGCGGCCGCCACCTGGCGCGCGCGCGGCGTCTCGAATGCCGAAGGATCGGCAAACACCGAGTCGACGTCCTGGGTCACCGCCAGCGGCTCTCCACGGCGATCGACGATCATTCCCCGGCGCGGCGCCCACTCCAGCTCCCTGCGGGTCTGGTCTCGCTGCAGCCTCGCCAGCCTCGACCGGTCGAGGAGCTGGACCTTGGCGGCACGCAGGAGCACGACTCCGAACAGCGCCAGCAGGGCGGCCCCGAGCAGGAAGGCGCGAAGGCGCATCCACTTGCCGTCCCGCTGCGGTGCGCAGGAGAGTCTCACGACCGATTCACCTCGATGCGGTCAGGACCGAAGGCCGGACGGCTCCCCCGACCAGGACGACGACGCGGTCGACCGGGGGCGGCGCCATGTTCAAGCGGGTGCGCGCCAGCTCCTCGATCCGCTGCGGGCTCTTCAGCTCCGCGGCCGCGATCTGGAGCCTCTCGTGTTCCCGCACCAGCTCGCGGTACTCCGCAGAGAGCCGGGCGAGCGCGTATCCGCGCTCCGTCACGCGCGTCCGGACCCACGCGTGCAACAGCATCGCGACGGCGATGAGGAGGCAAGAGAGCGTGACCGCCGCGAAGTCGTGCAGGGCCCGGCGCTCGATGTTCCGCCGCACGGCGCTGCGCCCATGCCTCATGAGAGCCGCTCCACCGCGCGCAACCGCGCGCTCCGCGCCCGCGGGTTGGCCGAGATCTCCTCCTCCGCGGCCCCCACCGGCTTCTTCGTCAGGACCTTCCATTGCGCCGTCCGCCCGCAGGCGCAGACCGGGAGCCTGGGGGGACAGACGCAGCCCGTCGCCAGCCTGGCGAAGCCCTGCTTCACCATCCGATCCTCGAGCGAATGAAAGGAGATCGCCGCCGCGCGGCCGCCGCGCGCCACCATCCGCGGAAGCTGCGCCAGCCAGTCGCCGAGCGCTCCCAGCTCGTCGTTGACCGCGATCCGCAGCGCCTGGAAGGCGCGAGTCGCCGGATGGATGTCGCGCGGCCAGGCCTTGCGCGGGATCGCGGCGGAAACGATCTCGGCCAGCTCGCGCGTGTCCGCGATCCCATCGCCGATCCACGCGGCGTGGATGGCGCGCGCGATCGGTCGCGCGAAACGCTCCTCGCCGAGCGACCCGAGGATCCGCGCCAGGGCCTTCTCGTCCCACTCGTCGAGACGCTCGCGCAGGGGCCGTCCCCGCGTCGGATCCATCCTCATGTCGAGCGGTCCGCCGGCGCGGAAGGAGAAGCCGCGCGAGGGGTCGTCGAGCTGCGGCGAGGAGACGCCCAGATCGACGAGCGCGCCGTCCACCTCGGAGACGCCGAGCTGATCGAGCAGCGCGCGGGCATCGCGGAAGTTGCCGTGCGCCACGACGATGTCTCGCCCCGAGAGGCGCGCGCGCGCCGCCGCGACCGCCACGGGATCCTGATCGATGCCCACCACCCGCGCTCCGGCGTCGAGCAGCGCCTCCGCGTGCCCGCCGCCGCCGAGGGTCCCGTCGAGGATGACCTTCCCGGGAGCGGCGGCGAGCAGCGAGGCCGTTTCGCGGCGCAGCACGGGCTGGTGGGCGAATCCGTTCATTTGCGCAGCGCACGCAGCCGCGCCGCCGGAGCAGCGACGAGCCCCTCCTCCACCGAGCGGAGCAAGACGAGGTCGGGTCCTCCGGCGGCCTTGAGGATCTTCGCGATGTACGGGTTGCGCACGGCGATCAGCAGATCGCCGCCGCGGGCGAGCAACTCGCGCCGGCGCGCGACGAGCTGGGGCACGCCCGAGCAGTCGAGGTGGCTCACCTCGCGCAGATCGAGGACGATGCGGCCCGCTTCCGCCGCGGCCCGACCGACGGAGTAGTCGACGCCCCAGAGCGCCTCGCGATCGAGTTCGCCGCGCACCGCTACCGTCGCGACGCTGTCCTCCCAGCGCGCGACCCGCGGGACCGACGCCGGCTTGAGCGCCAGGACCGCACCGCTTCGCGAAGACTTGTCCGCCATCGTCGATGCCCTCTCCTTTTACAGAAGCTCGCTCAGCCGCCTCGCCAGGTCCTGCGGCGTCTCCTGTGCGCGCGCCGTCTTCTGCACCTCGGCCCATCGCTGCGGCGTCCAGATCTCGATCCGCTCCACCGTGCCCGCCCAGGTGATTTCCTCGACCAGGCCGGCGTGCTCGCGCAGACTGGGCGGGATGAGGATGCGCCCCAGCTTGTCGACCGGGCATTCCTGGGCGGGGGCGATGAAGGCGCGCGAGAGGAGCCGGATGTCGCGATCGAACATCGACTTCGCGGCGACCTTCTCCGCCAGCCGCTCCCAGGCCGAGGGAGCGAAAGCCACGAGGCAGGGATCGATCAGGTCCGGGGTGATGAAGAGCTTGTCCGCGCCCTGCGCGGAAAGCAGCTCGCGAAAGTGCGCCGGGAGGCTGGTGCGCCCCTTGGCGTCGATCGAGTGCTGGAAGACGCCGGAAAACATCTGGCCCGATCCCTCTCCTTGCAGTGGCATTCCACTTCATGCCACTTCGATCCACTCGGCGCAGACTCGGCCAGGTCCGGCGGGCTGTCAAGCAACCTCCCCCTGAACAAAAAATCAGCCAAATCTCTAGTGGTTCAGTCGTCTCCTACCCTCTGCAGCTAGGGTAGGCGACGCCTTGGCTGTGATCCAATGTAGGAGAGCCTGGCCCTACTTTTCGTGCTTGGCCGTGTGGGTCGGCGTGAAGATCGACTTCGGCACCATGCAGTGCACTCCTTTGCGCACGTCGACGACCTGGCTTACGCGGCAGTCCGCCGTCAGCGAGGCGAGCGAGTACGCCTCGTAGCGGTCGAGGCCCTTGGTGACGAGGAAGTCCACCGTTTCGTTCAGCGCATTGGTGAATGCCTTCATCAGATCTTCTCCATCGGAACGCCGGTGGTGATCTGATCCCTGGCGTGCAGCAGGGTCTCGACGGAGACGGTGTCGCCGGACCCGATGGTCAGCTTGGGCGGCTCTTTCGGATCCAGCCAGCCCCACTGCACGGTCTCGGGAGTGGCCTTGAGGACATGGTGTTTGCCGGCTGCGGATGCTGCAGCCGCGGACAAGGCGAAAGCTGCGAAGAAGAAGGAGCGCATGGGCCCTCCGTTGGAGCGCATCTCGTAATCTGTACAGCCTCAAAACAATAGCCGCATCCCCGCGCCTTCGGCGCGGGAGCGGCTAGGCGCCCTGTTCCTTCAACAGGGCTTCCACGACGGTGCGGGCGATGGTGTGGTACCCGGCGCGCGCCTCTTCGTAGATGTGGCGGGCCTCAGCGGGATCGCGGCGGGCGAGCTCGGTGTAGAGCGGCCGCAGGTAGCGCATGCGGCCCGTCTCCAGCAGGACGCGGCGGGCGGCATCCACGGCCCCGGGCATGCCCGCGCGGATCTGCAGGAGGACGAAATTGTGCCGCAGCTCGAGGCTGCGCCGCTGCGAGAGACCCCACCTGGCGTCGAGCTCGCGCAGCTTCGCCGCGTCGGCCGGCGTCGACTGGAGGACGACGAGCAGCTCGGTCGGGTTGCGCGGCTCGACCTCGCCGCGGCGGAGCTGATCGAGACGCGGGGAGCGCGACCGCGGCGCATCCGCGGGCACTCCCGGCCCGTCGATGTACTCCAGCGCCCCCGCCCGGGCAGCGACTCCGGGAAGCTCCGTCTCGAGGAACTCGAGGAATTGATCCGTCGTGATGCTCTGGAAGCGGAACCGGCCGAGGTAGGAGCGCAGGAAGGCGTCCCAGGCGGGGCGCCCCACCGTCTCCTCCAGCTTGCGCAGCAGCAGGTATCCCTTCTCGTACGGGACCGAGGAGTAGGCTTCGTCCGGATCAATCCCGCGCAGATCGGTGCGCAGGCAGGTGAGCTGCGGGCGGGCGGCGAAGCGCTCCAACGTTACCTGAAGGTCGTGCCACCCGGCCGCGGCGTGAAGCTCCGCCGATTCGCGGCCCTCGAGCGCCTCGAGGATCCGCCGCTCGGCGTAGACGGTGAAACCCTCGTTGAGCCAGAAGTGGTTCGCGTTCGCGTTGGTGACGAGATTGCCCGTCCAGGCGTGCGCGGCCTCGTGCGCGATCACGCTCACCAGCGATCGGTCGCCTACGAGGACCGAAGGGGTGACGAAGGTGAGCCGCGGGTTCTCCATGCCGCCATAGGGAAAGCTCGGCGGCATCACCAGGATGTCGTAGCGGTCCCACTCGTAGGGACCGAACAGCTTCTCCGCCGCGCGGATCATCTCCTCGGCCTCGGCGAACTCGTACGCCGCCGCGTCCACGACCGCGCGCTCCGACCAGACGGCCGCCCGCGCCGACAGCTCGCGCCGCTCCAGGTCGCCGACCGCGAACGCGAGCAGGTAGGGCGGGATCGGCTGGGGCATCTCGAAGAGGTCCACCGCTTCGCTGCCGCCGGCATCCTCGCGGCCCTTGGCGGCCGCAGCCATCAACGTGCGCAGCCGCGAAGGCACCTTGAACCGGGCGCGGCCCACCGTGATCCGGATGCGCGGCGTGTCCTGCAGCGGCGCAAGCGAACGGGCGTGGATGGGCTGGCACTGCGAAAACAGGAATGGCTCCTTGCCCGCGGTCTGCGACGGCTCGAGCCATTGCAGCGCGCTCGCCGTGGGCGAAGTGCGGTACCGGATGCGCAAGCCTCGCGCACCTGCCGGCAGCGTCACGCGCAGTCGCGCCCCGAGGATGGGCTCGGCCGCCGCGAGCTCGTAGCGCAGCAGGGCGCCGTCGAGCGCCGCCACTGCGTCGATTCGCAGCTCCCTGCTGTCGAGGTCGATCGCGCCGCCGCCGGGCTCGCGGAAGCGCAGCGTGATCTCGCCTTCGAGCATGCGATGCTGGAAATCGGCGCGCAGCGCCAGGTCGATGTCTCGCGTCTGCGGCTGACCGCTGTCCGTGTAGCTATGCGGATCGAGGCGCATGCAGGACATCTAGCATGCGCCCTTGCCATACGAGGGATGCTTGGAACGCCTGCAGTTGCGCCCTCAGGCGCGCCTGCGCGCGTCCGCGAGCCAATGGATCAACCGGATCACCTCGTCGGTATCCGCGACCAGCCAGCGCGCGTTCGAACCCGCCCGCGGCGGAGCACCGACGTGAACGGTGATGGCGCTCCTCCGGTTGAGGATCTCGAACGCTTCCTCGTGCGCCTCGCCGGCGCCGACGTAGACCGGGAGCGCCCCGCGCATGCCGGCGAGCAGCCCGAGGACCGCGCGCCACATCGCGGCTCCCGGCGGCACCGCTTCGAGGGAATCGTCTGCACCGCGCAGCTCGAGCTCTTCGGCCGCCACCAGCTTGCCGAACCCCTCGGCGGCGGCGATCCGCGCCGGCGGCTCCGCGTGCCTGAGGTGCAGCACGAGCGACCAGGTCCGATCCTCGACGGCGATGCCCGGCGCCTGCAGGACCTGTAGCCGGGAACATGCGCGCCGCAGCTTCTGCACGGCCTGCTCCGCCACCTCGAGGTCCGGCTCGGTCACCATGCGCAGGCCATATGCCTGCACGTCGGTCCCGTGCACTCCGACGTAAGCCAGGCGGTGCAGCCGCAGCCGGCGCTGCAGCGTCTCCACCTTGCGCGCGGAGAGCACGGCCCCGCGCGTTCTCGTCGCCGCGCAGAGGCGGATGAGCGCCGCCCGCGCCGCGGGATTGGTCCTCAGGTGCCCGTGCGACGCGCGTTGCGTGAGCGCGGTATCGAAGGAGAAGAATCCGTAGAGCGAGTCGGCCTCGGCGATGCGCTCGCGCAGAGTGTCCGCTTCCGACCAGAGTGGCCGGACCGCTCCCGTTCGTCCCAGCTCCGAGTTCCGCACACCGCCCCCCTCGCCCGAGACAGCCCAACAGCCCCTGGCATGAAAGCTGTGCATGGGTGGGAGGAGATGGGAGCGTGCGCCGCGCACGCGAGTGCGCGGAACTGTACCTTGCGCCCGCGCACGCGAGTGCGCGGAACTGTGCCTTGGGCACGTTCTACGCGTAAGCCAGCGGGTAACCGCCCGCCTCCAGCACGGCAGGCACGATCCCCTCCCGCACCTCCGCACTGTTCACTGGCGTGTACCTGTGCAGGCTCCCGAGTTGCTCCAGCTGCGCTTCCACCTCCTCGGGAGGCACCACCGCACAAAGCGCCGTGCGCGCCCGTTGGAAGACGCGCTCGCGGCTCTCCATGCAGAAATAGCGGCAGAGCGCGTCGCGCAGCTCGACCCTGTCGTCGGTCACCAGCGTCCGCCCGAGGATGGAGTCCATCGCGTAGACCTCGATGGCGCTGTCGGCGAGCGCCGCGAGGACCTCCTGCCGCTGCTCGAGAGCCGGCCCGAGCGTCGCCGCCGACTTCGCGGCGAAGAGGAACTGGCGCTTGGCCATCTCCGCGCCCCGCCGTTCGGGGGCGAGCCTGCCCATCGGCGCCGGAAAATGGCGCGGGTCCGCCAGCTCCTGCTCGAGGCGCGTCACCGCCTCCATCAGCGGCATCTCGCCCTTCATCGCGCGCTTGAAGATCATCCCCGGGATCAAGAGCCGGTTGATCTCGTTGGTGCCCTCGAAGATGCGGTTCACGCGGTTGTCGCGGTAGGCGCGCTCGATGGGATAATCGCTGACGAAGCCATTCCCGCCGTGGATCTGCAGCATGTCGTCGATGATCTGGAACATCCATTCCGAGCTCGCCACCTTCATGATGCTCGCTTCGATGGCGTACTCCTCGATCGCGGCCATCACGTCGCTCGGGTCGCTGCGGCCGCCGATCGCCTCGTCGATGGCGCCGGCGGCCCGGTACGTCATGCTCTCGCTCGCGTAGATCTGCGCGGCGGCCCGGGCGATCTTCTCGCGGATCAACCCGAACTGCGCGATGGCCTTGCCGAACTGCTTGCGCTGCGCCGCGTAGTCCACGCCGCAGCGGAGCGACCACTTCATGCCGCCGACGGCGAACGCGGCCAGCTTCAGCCGCCCGACGTTGAGGATGTTGAAGGCGATCTTGTGGCCTTTGCCGATCTCGCCGAGCACGTTCGGCGACGGGATCTTCGCGTCCTCGAAGATCAGCGACGTCGTCGAGCTGCCGCGCAGCCCCAGTTTGTGCTCCTCGCGGCCGGTCGTGAACCCGGCCGTGCCACGCTCGACGATGAACGCGGTGAATCTCTGCCCGTCAACCTTGAGGAAAACCACGTACACATCGGCGAAGCCGCCGTTGGTGATCCACATCTTCCCGCCGTTGACGAGATAGTGCGTTCCGTCCTCCGAGAGGCGCGCCACCGTCTTCGCGCCGAGCGCATCCGAGCCGCTGCCCGCCTCGCTCAACGCGTACGCCGCCACCTTCCGCCCCGCCGCCAGGTCCGGGAGGTATCGCGCCTTCTGCGCGGGCGTCCCGAAGAACGCGATGGGCAGCGTGCCGATGCCGGTGTGCGCGCCGAACGTGGTTGCCCACGACCCGTCGACGGCCTGCGACTCCGCCACCAGCATGGAGGTGACCTTGTCGAGGCCGAGCCCGCCGAACTCCTCGCCGACGTCGACGCCGAGCAGGCCGAGCTCGCCTGCCTTGGCGATCAGATCCCGGAGGACCCGGTAGTCCTGGTCCGCGAAGCGCTCCCTCTGCTGGACGACCTCGGTGCGCGCGAACTCCACCCCGGTGCGGAAGAACTGGCGCTGCTCGGCGGAGAATTGCTCGGGCGTCACGAACTGACGCGCCCCGACCGGCTGGAAGAGAAACGAGCCGCCGCGGTCGGGCAGCTCTGCAGCGGGGGCGAGATCGTGCGCCTGCTCAGCCATGCAGTCCTCCCTGATGCAGCGCATCGTGGGCCGTACCCTTTTTGACGCCCTGCGCAATTCAATTGTGCATCCTCGTGCCGGAGTGCAAGGGTCCGGCGGTGCGCAAGGACCTCTGCCCGCCTTGCGCGGTGTGCTGGCGTGCGGTAGCGAGGACCGGACATGGCGACCAAGACCCACGAGCCGGTGATCGGCGACGGCAGCCTGCACATCGGCGACCGCGTCGTGTATCCGAACCAGGGAATCTGCCGGATCACGGGGGTGGAGACCAAGCAGATCGCCGGACAGAACTGGGAAGTGGTGACGCTGTCGCGCGAGGAGGACGGCGCGACCGTGATGGTGCCCAAGGGCAAGTTGATGGGGATCGGGCTGCGCAAGGTCGCCGACGTCGCCGCCATCGAGCGGGTCTTCGACGAGCTGGCGATTCCGAACACGGATCCACAGCTGGACTGGAAGGTGCGCCACCGCGAGAACGCCGACCGGATGAGCGGCGGCGGGCTCTTCGGCACGGTGGAGGTCCTGAAGGGGCTACACGCGCTCTCGCGCGTGCGGCCGCTGCCGCAGAAGGAGCGCGAGCTGTACGACAACGCGCGCCACCTGCTCGTCGGCGAGATCGCGGCGGCGATGAACATCCCGCTGCACGTGGCCGAGGACAATCTCGACTATGCGCTCTGGCCGCCTCCCGGCATGACGCGCAAGGGAAGACCGCTGCCTCCGGCGACGCTCGGTCCGCCCTCGCCCGCGCGGCCCGCCGCCGAGGACGACGATCTCGGCCTCGAGGACGAGGAGTTGGGCGGCACCGAGGAAGCGGTCGCCCCAGCGGCGAAGGAGCCGGACGAGGAAGAGGAGCAGCCCGCGCCGCCCGCAGCACACAAAGCGGCGGCCGACAAGGAAAAGTCGAAGTCTCCCCACAGGCCGCCCAAACCCGCTTTGGCGAAGAAGGCCAGGCCCGCGGCCGCGAAGAAGGCCGCCCCGGTGAAAAAAGCGGCTGCTGCGAGAAAATCCGCTCCGGCTGCGAAGAAGGCCATCCCGAAGAAGCCCGCCGGCAAGGCGAAAGCGAAGGGAAAGCGATGATCCGGATCGTCACGCTCTCGGAGTTCCCGCCCGACGTGATCGATTTCGTCACCCGGCGGCTCCACGCGGCGTACGGCATGGGCTGCGAGCTGGAAGGGGAAGGCGAGATCCCGGCGGACGCGCTCGACGACGAGCAGTCCGCCTACGACGCCGTCAAAGTCGTCGACGAGATGGACGATGACGTCACGCTCTACGCCGACGACAAGATCGTCTATCTCACCAACGAACCGCTGACGGCGCCGCCGGGTCCGATGGGGCGCGGGCCCGTCGACGGGTACGCGCAGTACGGCGGAGGCAAGGCGCTCGTAACCGCGCACGGTCTTTCCGACAAGGGCCTGCCCCTCGAGGTCGGCCTCGCCAAGCGGGCGGCCCATTACGTCGGCCACCTCTGGGACCTGCACCATTGCTTCGATACGCGCTGCGCCATGCACCCCGGATGGTCGCCCGGCTTCGCCGCCTACCCGGAAGTCGCGCTCTGTCTCTTCGATCGCGAGAAGAGCGAGCGGAAGATCAAGCTTGGTTCTTCATAGGGCGGCCTTCGTCGCGCTGATCGCGCTCGGCGCGGGGTCGCTCCTGTTCGATCTGACGATGGGCTTTCGCCTGCCGTCCGACGCGGACTGGGCGGAAGCTGCGGGATCGCTGCGCTCACGGGCGCGACCGGGCGACGCCGTCCAGATCTGGCCGGTCTGGGCGGAACGTGTCCGGCTGTTCGTCGACGCGGCGCCGGTGCTCGCCGAGGAGGACCTCGAGCACGCGGACTACCTGGAGGTGCGGCGGCTCTGGGTGCTCTCGCTCCCGCGCACGCCGTTCTTCCGCACTCCCGATCCGGCCCTGCGCGCCCGTGGCGCCACCGCGGCGGGAGAAGTGCAGCGCTTCGGCGCGCTCGCGCTGCAGGCGTGGGACCTGCACGCGGCCGCGCTCGCGGCCGACCTCACCCGCTCGTCCGAGGAGCATGAGGTCGACTACGTCGCGCGCCGTTGCCTGCGCGTTCCTCCCGGCGGCCGCTTCGCGGCGCGAGGCACGGCGGGCACGGCGCTCCACCTGCGCGCCGGCATCATCGGCGAGCGGGCCTACGACGCCGATCGGCCGCCGATCGCGGTGCAGGTCTTCGCCGACGGCGCCCCCCTCGGTATCCTCGAGGTCGCGCGCACGGTGCGCGACGGCACCGGCTGGCGGCGTCTGGACGTCGCGATCCCGAGCGGGGCCGCCGAGCGCGAATTCCTCTTCGCCGTTTCCTCGTCCGATCGGGCCCGCCAGCTCTGCCTGCAGGCGTGGACGACGCGATGACGGACAAGGCGCTGGCGCGAGCGCTCGGGTTTCTCACCGCGGCCGCGCTGGCGGTGACGCAGGCGCCGGTCGGCTTCGTGCGCGACGAGGGCTATTACTTCGCGGCGGCACAGCGCTACGAGGCCTGGCTCCGGCTGCTGTTGCATGCGCCGCTGCAGGCCGTGGCGGAGACGGAGCAGTACTGGGCCTACAATTTCGAGCACCCCGGCCTGACCAAGCTCCTGTTCGCGGTGTCACACCTGATATTCACGACCTGGCTGCGAGTGCTGCCGGACGCTCTGGCGTGGAGGCTGCCGGCGTTCGCCTTCGCCGGGCTGCTCAGCTACTGGCTCTGCCTGCTCGGGCTGTCGCGGTCGCGCGCCGCCGGCGTGCTCGCACCGCTCCTGTTCTGGTGCGCGGAGCGGACGTTCTTCCACGGGCACCTCGCCTGCTTCGACGTTCCCATCTGCGCGATGTGGACGGGCGTCGGCCTGGCCTGGCTGCGCGGCACCGGGCCGCGGCTGGCCACGACCTACGGCCTCGCGCTGGCGGTCAAGCACAACGCCTGGTTCCTGCCGCCGGTGCTGCTCGTCCATGCGCTCCTGCTGCCCCGCGATCAGCGGACGGCCGGCCTGCGCAAGCTGCCGTGGCTGCTGCTCTCGCCCGCCGTGCTGTTCGTCTTCTGGCCGCTGCTCTGGCACGATCCGCTCCGGCACCTGCGCGACTGGATCGCCTTCCACACGCACCACGTGCATTACGCCTGGTGGTACTTCGGGCAGGTCCTTCGCGCGCCGCCCTTTCCCGTCGAGTACCCGCTCGTGCTGGACGCAATGGTGCTGCCGCTTCCGACCGTCGCGCTGCTCGCCGCCGCCGGGATCTCGCTTCTCGCCGGCTTCGCGCGGCGCCGGCTCGAATCCCAGCGCCTGCTCGAGCTCGGCCTCGCGGGCGCCGCGCTGCTGCCCTTCCTGCTCCGCACCACGCCGATCTTCGGCGGCATCAAGCACTGGCTGGCGTTCGTGGCCCTGCTGACGCCCGAGGCGGCTTCCCTGCTGGCGCGGGTCGCGCCGCAGCCGCGGCTGCTCGTTCCGGCGGCAGTCGCCACGCTCGCCGCGGGCGCCTGGCAGATCGCCCACGTCCACCCCTACGGCACCAGCGCCTACGGGGAGCTGTCGGGTGGCATCCCGGGAGCGGCGACGCTCGGCATGCAGCGGCAGTACTGGTCGAACAACGTGACCGGCGTGCTGCCCTGGCTGAACGCCAACTGCCCGCCCGGAGCGCGCGTGTACTTCCACGAGGTGAACGTCGAGAGCTACCGGACGTACGTGCTGGTCGGGATGCTGCGCGGGGACATCCGGTACGCGCCAGATCCGGAACAGGCCGATTACGTCGCGCTGCAGTGGCACCGGGAGTTCCGCGACCGCGAGCCGGAGACCTGGAACGCGTTCGGGACGCGGCGGCCGGCGACCGGGCTCTACCTGGACGAAGTTCCACAGGTCGTCGTCTACGCTCGCCCCGGACTGCCGGGAGGACCGTAAAGTATTCGCCATGGGACGCTGGGATCGCATCCTCGACCGCAAGCCGCAGGAGCTCAAGGACTACGTCCTCGACAAAGTGGCAGACCAGCTCGTCGACGATCTGCGCCACTTCCCGCCGCGGATCGAGGAATGGCTCGACGCCAATCTCGAAGCCCGCTACGCGAACGTCCTGTCCCGGCTCGGCCGTCCCCAACTGGACACCTACCGCGTCGCCTGCGAGCTGGCGCGCGAGGAGATGCTGCGCGAGTACGAGCTCATCGACCGCTTCTGCCGCAGCGAGGAGTACCGGCGGCTCTTGCCCGACGAGCTGGAGCAGCAGACGGCGCATTTCATCACCCGCTACCTGGTCGATTCCGCGCTGGCGTTCCAGGAGCATGCGCAGGGAAAGTTCCGGCGCCGCGACCTGGTGACGCTGGTGGAGAAGGTCGAGGACAGGCTCTTGCGCGGCTACCGCTTGCGGCTCTGATTCTTGCGGCGGCACTCGGTCGCGCGGTCGTGGGCCGCTTTTGCCGCCGGCGCCGCTTTGTGCGCTTGCAGGATCTCGTCGAAGAACAGCAGCGCGTTCTCGCAATCGCCCTGCGCCTGGAACGACATCCCGATCTTCAGCAGCGCGTCGGGGACCTTGTCCGAGCCCTTGTACTCCTTGAGCACCTTCTGGAACTCGACGATGGCGTCGTTCCACTTCTTCTCCGCGTAATACGTCTCGCCGATCCAGTACTGCGCGTTCGCCGCCAGCTCGTCCTTCGGGTATCGGTTCATGAAGTCCTGGAACAGCTCGCGCGCCTTCGCCGGCTGCCCCTGATCGAGCCGCTGGCGGGCGAGGTTGTAGAGGGGGCCCTTGTCCGTCGGATGTTCGAGCTCCTTCTGCCGCTGCGCCACGAACTGCGTGGCCGCGTCCAGCGCCTTCTGGTGCTCCTGCGAGGTCTTCTCCAGCGCGTCGAGGCGGTGCTGCAGCACCTCGATCTGGCCGCGCAGCGAGGAGAGGTCGTTCTGCGCTTTTTCCAGATCCACGGCGAGATCGGCGCCGCTCTTGCGGGCGGCGCGAGAGAGCTGGTCGAGCGCGTCCTGCAGCGCTTTCGCGCGCTGCTGGTCCTTCTGGCGGTCGGCGGAGGTCGCATCCATCTCCTTCTTCAGATCCGCCCGCAGCGCCGCGATGTCCGCGCGCATCTGCTCGCCCTCCTGTGCCGTGGTGACGCAGGCGACGCTGCAGAGCGCGATGAGAAGCAGTCTCTTCATTCAGGGCTCCGGCACGATCTCGGCGCGGCGGTTCTTCGCCCACGCCGCTTCGTCATGTCCAGGGTCGGCAGGCCGTTCCTTCCCATAGCTGATGGCCTTGAGCTTCCCCGGCTCGGCGCCGAGTTGGGCCAGGTAACGGCGGACCGCCTCGGCGCGGCGCTCGCCGAGGGCGAGGTTGTACTCGGTGGTCCCGCGCTCGTCGGTGTGCCCGGCGATCACCAGCCGGCGGAACTGCTCGCGGCGCAGGCACTGGAACTGGTCGTCGAGCACTTTGCGCGCCTCCGGGGAGAGCGTGGCGTCGTCATAACCGAAGTAGACCGGTTTCAGGCTGCAATCGCCGATCCGCTTCGCCTCTTCCTGGGACTTGCAAACGCGGTCGACGCAGGCCTTTCCCTGCGGACAGTCCGCATCTCCGGTGCAGCGCTCCGGAGCGACGCAGCGGCCCTGCAAGCATCTGGCGCCGCCCGCGCAGTCGGCGTCGGCGGCGCACTCCGGGACGCACCTGCCCTGGGCGCACTTCATCCCCGGCCCGCACTCCTCGTTCCTGGCGCATTGCGGCTTCGCCACGCAGATGGCATCGCGGCAGACCGGCCGGTCGGGGTGCGAGGCGCAGTTGGAGTCGTCGCGGCACTCCTTGCAGAAGCCGTTGATGCAGACCTGTCCGTGATCCGCGCAATCCCCGTCCGTCTTGCACTCCGGGTACTGGACGCGACCCGGGCACGCGGCCACCGCCAGCGCGGAGCAGACCAAGAGGATCCGGCACATCGAGCGCACTAGAAAGCCGAACCGCTTACGCACCCTGCTGCGGCCGTCGATCCCTGGCCTGCGGCGAACGGCCTCGTCACTGCGCTGCTCTGCGTAGGTCGACTACGCATCCGCTGCTCGCTCCTCGGGCGCTCGCCTCGGCGTAGGGCTCAGCGCCCTCGCGACGGGTGGTAAGCGGTTCGGCTCTCTTACCGCGCTCGCTCAGGGTGTCAAGGAGGGCGAGCTTCGCCGCGCGGCGCAGGCGCTTCAACTCGTGCTCGCGGCGGAGAGCGGCGGAACGGGTGCGGGCGGGCTCCGCGTGCAAGAGCGTGAGCGGTGCGCGGCCGCGCGTATAGCGGGCGCCGCGGCCGCGGGCATGCGCCGCGAGGCGCTTGTGCAGATCCGTGGTGATCCCCGTGTAGAGCGTGCCGTCGGCACAGCGCAGCAGATAGACGCACCACATCGCGGGCGCAGGATGGCGGCAGGGCCTGGCCGGAGCAAGTTTCTCGTCTGTTGTCGGATGGCATCGAGGAGAGATCGAAAAGCAATGTGGAGCGTTTGCATGGACGCAGGGGCCCCCGCTGTTGCATGCTTCGCGTGAGTCCGATGGCTTCTCCTCCCAAGCGCCCCGACGCCGCTTCCGGCGGCACCCTGATCGACGTCGAGGACGAGTCGATGGCGGGGGAACAGGCGTCCGTGGAAAGCGACGGCCCCGGATCGACGGCGGTCGTGCGCGTGGACCGGGGCGCATCGAGGTCCGCTCCGCTGCCGCCGGCGCGACGCGCGGAAAGCGCGCCGGCCGCGCCCAGGAAGGGCCTTCAGATTTCCCTGCCGGAGGACCAACCCGCCGCGCCGCCTCCGCCGAAACGGCCGCTGCCTCCGCCGCCGGCGGAAAAACGGGGGCGCCGGGGCGCATGGTGGGACGAGAAACACGAGCGCGAACCCGAGCCCGAGCCGGATCCCGACGACCTTCCGGGCAGCACCGCCCTCGTGCAGGCGCCGGTGCCGGAGCCAGAGCCAGAACCGGAGCCCGAACCGCCGCCTCCACCGTCCGAGCCGGAGGTGGAGCCATACCGGCCGGTTCCCGCGGACGACTACCAAGGCCACGTCCCAGCCGGACCGCCCCGCTGGAAAATCGTCCTGCGCCGCGCTGCCTGGACGGCTGGGGCGCTGGCCGTAGCGGGCATCCTCGCGGTGCTCGCCGGGTACATCTACATCTCGCGCGAGATCCCGACGTTCGATTCCGTCCGCGACTACCACCCGTTCGTCGCCAGCAAGGTGGTGGCCGCCGACGGCAGCGTGGTCGGCCAGTTCTACCGGGAGCGCCGCACGGTGGTGAAGATGGACCAGATCCCGCGCGTGCTCGTGCAGGCCGTGATCAGCGCGGAGGACAAGGACTTCTACAAGCACCCGGGCTTCAACTTCTTCGCGCTGGCCCGCGCCGCGGTGATCGACGCGCTCAGCGGCCGCAAGCGACTCGGCGCATCCACCATCACGCAGCAGGTGGTGAAGAACTTCTTCCTCAGCCCGGAGAAGCGCTGGAAGCGGAAGCTGAAGGAGATCCTGCTGGCGTCGCGCCTCGAGCACAACCTTTCCAAGGACGACATCCTCTTCCTCTATCTGAACCACATCAATTTCGGCAAAGCGCACTACGGGGTCGAGGAGGCGTCCCTCTACTACTTCAACAAGCACGTGCAGGACATCGACCTGGGGGAAGCCGCGATGCTCGCGGGACTGCCCCAGAACCCGTCGCGCATCAATCCCCGCCGGCATCCGGATCGCGCGAAGAAGCGGCAGATCTACGTGCTCGATCGGATGCTGGCCAATCACTTCATCTCGCGGGAGGACCACGACCGCGAGGTGGAGAAGCCCATCGTGCTCCCTCCGCCTCCGCCGGAACCGCCCGGCGCCTGGTACGTCGACGAGGTGCGCCGCCAGCTCGTGGCGCAGTTCGGGGACGCGGCCGTGGATACCGCCGGCATGACCGTGGAAGTGGCGATGGATCCGCGACTGCAAGACGCGGCGGAGGTAGCGCTGCGGGAGAACCTGCGCGCCATCGACAAACGGCAGGGCTGGCGGGGGCCCGAGGTGAAGCTGGGCCCGGAGCGGCTCGACGCTTATCGGACCGCGCTCGCCCGGCGGCTCGCCTCCGTCGCGCAGACGCCGGATCAAGCGTGGGTCCTCGACCTGGAAGGGATCTACACGGCGGCCGTCCGCCGCGACGCGAGCAAGAAGCCGCCCAGGAAGCGCCCGGACGAGACCGAGGATACGGACACCGCAGCGGATGTCGCGGCCGGCGCGCTGGAGGGCAACGTGCCGCCCGACGTGCTCGCCCGCGCCGCGAGAGCGCGGCCCCTCGCGCCGAACGAGATCTATTCCGGGGTGGTCACCAGCGTCGGCCGCGCCGACGCGGTCGTGGAGCTGGCGCCGGGGATCGCCGGCAACGTGCCGCTCTCCACCATGGCCTGGGCTCGCCCCTTCAAGCCGGAGCGCGCGACACCGCCGCCCAAGACGCCGGGCGACGTGCTCGCCGTCGGCGACGTGGTGGCCGTGCGCGTCGCGCATCTGCAGACGCAGCGCACGCCGGCGGGCACTCGCGTGCAGCGGCTGGAGCTGGCGCTCGAGCAGACGCCAAAAGTCGAGGGCGCCTTCGTGGCCATGGATCTGAAGACCCGCGGCGTGCTCGCTCTGGCAGGCGGGTACGACGTCGCGCTCTCGTCGTTCAACCGCGCCACGCAGGCCCGGCGGCAGCCGGGATCCTCGTTCAAGCCCTTCCTCTACGCGGCCGCGATCGACACCGGCAAGTACACGCCGATCACCCGGGTCGACGACTCGCCGGAAGTGATCACCGATCCCTGGACGGGCAAGGCCTGGAAGCCGCAGAACTTCGAGAAGGACGAGTTCGACGGCCCGATCAGGCTCCGCAAGGCGCTCGCGGAATCGAAGAACACGGTCGCGGTCAAGCTCCTGCTCGACGTCGGCCTGGACAAGGTGCGGGAGGCGGCAAAAGCGGCGGGTCTGTCGAGCGAGATCCCGCAGAGCTACACGGCGGCGCTGGGCACGGGAGAGGTCGGCGTGCTCGAACAGATCAATGCCTATGCGACGCTGGCTTCGGAAGGCCGACGCGGCGAGCCGGTGCTCATCCGCAAGGTGCTCTCGCGCGACGGCAACACGCTGCTCTCCGCCGAAGCGAAGCCCGGGGAGACGATGAAGCCGGAGGTCGCGTACATCGTCGCGGACATGATGCGGTCCGTGATCGAAGATCCCTCCGGAACCGCGCACTCGCTGAGCGCGATCGGCCGCCCCGCCGCGGGCAAGACCGGCACGGCGAACGAGCACCGCGACGCCTGGTTCATCGGATTCACGCCCTCGCTGCTGGCGGGCGGCTGGGTGGGATTCGACACGCACGAGATGCTCGGCCCGTACGAGACCGGCGGGCACGCGGCGGGGCCGATGTGGCTGCAGTGGATGCGCGCCGCGACCGCCGGGCAGCCGCTGGAGGAATGGCCGGCTCCGCCCCCCGGCGTCGTGCAGGTGCAGATCAACCGGAACACCGGTTGCCTGAGCGGAAGCGGCGATCCATACGCCGCCACGGAGGTCTTCATGGCCGGCAGCGAGCCGACGCAGGCCTGCGGGGACGAGCAGCCGCCGGATCAGGAGGACTGGTACCAGACGCCTCGCTGACGCTTGCGGGTGGCCACCCGTGCTGGAGTGATGTAGTCCAGCGACATGGAACTGTCCGATCGGAGCGCATACGCACGGCGTGCAGATGAGCGAGGCCAGGCAGCAGGAGTTGATGGGTCTCGTGGGGACCATGGTCCACCTCGGCTACATCCGCATGGACGAAGTGCCGGCGATCCCGCACCGCAAGGCGCCGTTGCTCATCGCCGTCTACGGACCGCTCGCGAACCCGCGCTGGCAAAGGGTTCGCGCTCAGGCGTAGTCGCTAAGGCCGCTGGCACAAATTACCTTGTCAACTGAAGCTGGCCGCCTCCGAGGGAGCCATAGTTGTCCAAGCCCAAAAGGTAATTTCGATCGGCGGCCTAAGCCGCCTTCGGCGGCCGCGACTAGCGGATCGCCGACGCCCTGATCGCCGCCTTGCCGTCCTTCTCGTAGACCGAGAAGCGCACGCCCTTGCAGTTGTGCTTCGCCACCAGATCCGCGCGGTTCTTCTTCAGCTTGGCGGCGAATCTCTCGAACGAGATCCGGTCGGCCGGCTCCCCCAGCTGCGCCTTGAGCTCGCGGAACCGGTCGAACGTCTCGCGCCAGTGCTCCTCGTCGGGATCGCTCTCTTCCGCTGCCGGAAGGGAAAAGTCTTGCATGGTGACCGCCGCGCTGCCTTCCTGGGCGGGGACCTCCTCGTCCCGCTCGCGCAACTTCTCGATCAGCGCCGCGCTCACCGGTTCGACGCGCGTCGGCTCGTCGCCCGGGAAAGGTTCCGCTGCCGGTTCGCTCGTCGCGAGGCGCGGCGCGCCGTTGGACGTGTCAGCCTCCGCGCTGGCCGGCGGAAAGGATGGATCGAGCTCGCCGAAGCTGAACTCTGCCTTGCCTGCGGTTCCGGGCGGCGCCGGAATTTCCCAATCCGGCACGGACGCCGACGGATTCGTCGCTCCAGCGGTCTCGGCGGAAAGGGGTCCCCCCCAAACCGCCGATTCGGACGCGGCGGTCTGCCGCTCGGGCTCAGGATGCGCTTCGGCGGCGAGCCCCAGGTCGCTGCGCGGGGGCAGATCCGGGTCCAGCGAATCCGGCGAGGGAGCGGGCGTCGCAGGCACCGCCGCCGGGATGGCTTGCTCGCGGGCAGCATCCCCTCCTTCGGACCAAGGCATGTCGCGCGCGGGCGCCGGAGCGGAGCGCGCCTCTCCGAAGTCGGTGCCCAGCGGAGGCATCCGCGGGGCGCGGCGCGGCGGGCTGACGACCCCGTCCTCCGGTTCGAACGGCGTGGGCGGCGGCGTGAACACCTGCTGGACCACCGGCGCCGGCGCGCGCGCGACGAGTCCCCAGATGAGGCCGAAGAGCAGGAAGACGGCGAGGCCGGCTGCATAGAAAGCCTGGTAGCGCCCGAGCCAGGCGAGGTAGGGCGAGGCAGGTACCGTCAGCGCAGCCTGCACTCCCCCGTCGAGCGGCAGCAGAGCGCCCCGCACCGCGTAGTGCGATGCTCCGCGCGGCAGCTCGCCGGAGAGGTTGGTCCCCACGAACGGCAGGCGGATCTGAAGCACGCCGTATCCGGGGCCAGGCGCCGCCGCCCACCGCGTCAGTCGCGCGCGGTCCTCACCCTGGGGGAGCGAGCTGGCCAGGACGCGGCCGGCCTGGATCAGCGTCACGTCGGCGTCGACCTGGCTCTTGAGCTGCGCGGCGAACCGATCGTCGACGAGCGTTCCGACGACTGCCGCCGCGGCCGCGCCGGGAACGCGAGAAGCGGCGAACCGATAAACCGCGGCGTCGAACGTCGCGAACGTCGGCACCGCGACCCCCCCGTTCGCGGCCTGCGACAGGGGAAGCCGGGCTGGATCCTCCAACACCTGGACCGGGCGGGCCCGCCGGGACACGATCGCGCCGTGGGAATTCGCCACCGCGAACAGATCCGGTTCCGGAGAGAGCACGGCTCCCGCGGCGCGCAGCGCGCGCTCGTCGGGCCGCGCCGGCGACTGCCCGTCTCCGCCGCGCACCGCCTCGATCAGGTCCGGCATCATCGCGACCGCGCGCGGCGCGAGGCGCGCGTCGAGCAGATCGAGCTGCCCCCGCAGCGCGTTGCTCGCGGCGGCGACCCGCGCCCGCATGGTGTCTTCTCCGGTCTGGGCAATGCTCAGCGAGACCCGGGCGAGGTTGAGGGCGAGGGCAACCGCAACCACAACCGTGAAGATCCAGATCCGGGCTCTCATCGATCAACTGCTATCCCCACTTCCCAGTGCGGTCAAACATTGGTTCACGCGCTCGAATCGGCCTCTTCGGCGTCGTTTTTGCTGATCTCCCGGAGGACGGAAACGGCATAACTTCCCTTGGGCAAGGCGAACGAGACGACCAGCGCGTCGTCGCCTGCCGGCTCCACCCGGAGCTCGCTTGGCGCGATGCGGTAGGGCCTGCGCGCCCCTTGCATCTCGTCGCCCGCGGAGGCGAACGACTCGGGGTCGATGTGGGACGCGACCAGCACCGCCTGCTCGCGGCGGGCCGCCTCGCCGCGGGATGCGAAGAGCGAATGTCCGGGCAGAGGTCCCGCCGGATCCAGCTCGCCCGCGAGGACGCGCGGAGCATCGGCGCGCGGATCGTCGCACACGAACAGCCCGCCGGTGGCGCGCTTCTTCAAGACGTCGCCGTCGATCGCGGTCGCGAACAGGCCATCGGCGATCCGCGCCGCCAGGCACCGGTTGAACAGCTCCGACTGCAGCGCAGAGAGCGCGATGCGCCGCAGGAAGCGGTCGCGCACCTGGCGCTCGCGCAGCAGGATCGCGCGGCCGAGCTCGGCGTTGTCGCCGTGCTTTCCGAACCGCTGGGGACCGAACAGGTTGGCGACGCCGGTTTCCGCCAGGCGCGCACAGACGGTGCGGGCGCGCGCGATCGCCTCCGGGACGACGCCGCGGACGACGATGCGGAAGCGGTTCCCGCGCAGGTGCCCCGGGCGGAGCTTGTTGCCGTGCCGGCCTGCGGCCAGCACGCGGAATCCACGCCCCTGCAGGCGCAGCGCCTCCTCCGGGGTTGCCTTGGAGAGGACGCTGATGCGCTGCACGCTGACGGCGCGCTTGTCCTTGAGGCCCGCGGTGCCCACGTCGCGTTCGCGCGCTCCCAGGTTCCGCGCGATCTCCTCCGCCACTTCCACGGTGGAGCGACCCCGTTTCTCCACCGTCAGGTAGAGGTGCTCCCCGGCCCCGGACGGCTCGTACAGCGGCAGCTCCTCGACGTAGAAGTCGTCCTCCGCGACGCGGACCAGCCCCGACGTGCCCGGTAGCTCCGGCGTCAGCAGGGGAACGGACCGCTGCGCGAGCAGGTCGGTCAATCTCAGTCCTTGTCCCAGCCGCCCCTGTTCCGCTGCCACTCATCCTCGTCCTGCGCGGAGAAGACGAGGAACTCGAGCTTCAGCGGCAGCGTGGATTGCCGGCCATTGAAGAATACCGTGGGCGTGGCCTGGACGCCGGCTGCGACGCCTTCCCTCTTGTGCCGCTCGATGACGGCGTCGAATCGCCCCGCATACGCCTGCCGCAGCATGGCGTCGCCGTCGAGCCCCAGCTGCCGCGCGAACGACTTCAACTCGGAGTCGCCGAGCTCTTCCTGGTGTGCGAACATGAGATCCCCCATCTCCCAGAACTTGCCCTGCTGCCGGGCATACTCGGCGCAGGCCGACGCGATGGGTGCGCGCGGGTGTCCGGGAAGCGGGAAGTACTTGAAGCAGAGGCGCACCTTGGCGGGGAGCGCGCGCACCAGCTCTCGCAGCGGCTTCGCCGCCGCGGCGCAGTGCGGGCACTGGTAATCGGAGTACTCGACGACGGCGACGGGCGCCTTCGCCTCACCGAGCTGGGCACAGTCCTGATCGAGCAGCTTCTGCCTCTTCTCCTTCGCGAAGCTCGCGTAGTACCGCTCGACCATCTCGATGGTCGCCGACGTCGACAACCCTTCGAGAAGCAGCGCCTTGACCAGCTCGGCCATCCGTGGCGCGTGCTTGTCGGTGACGTTCGCGGCGAGGCAGCGCGCCAGCGTGTCGTTGCAGCCGGCGTATCCGAACGTGTCGCCGGCGACCTCGAGGAACTGCGCGCGCTGCTGATCGGTCAGGGCATGCAGGTCTGCGCGCGGGAGGATCTGGCGCGCGCGTTCTTCGGAGAGCCCGGCCTGCGCGAGCAGGGCCGCGATGAGGAGCAGGGGGGGCATCGGGGGCGGGACCATAGCAGGGGAGGCCCTCAGGGTGGCGGAGCAACGCCCTCCGGCGGAGGTCTTCTCAGCCCGAGCAAGGCGCGCACGTCTGGCCGGCGGCGAAGCGACTTGAAGTCCTCGTCGTTGCGTCCGAGGACCTGCACGCGCGCGGGATCGACGGCCGCGGCGCGCGCGAGCATGTTCACCGCCTCTTCCGCGCGATCGGTGAGCGCGGCTGCGGCGGCCGCGTTGTAGAGGCCGTCGACGTACGAGGGATCGGCGGCGATGGAGCGACCGAACTCGCGGCGCGCCGCATCCAGCTCGCCGGCGGCGTAATCCTGGAGACCGTGCGCGTTGTGCAGCTGCGCCTCGCCTCGGTCGAGCAGCGCCCGGTGCAGGCCGACCGTACGCCGCAGCGGGTTTGCCCCCACCGAACCCGCCAGCAGCCACGCCACGCCGCCCTGGAGGAAGAGCTGTGGCCCCACGACGTCGCCGGTCAACAAGACCCTGCCGAGCTCGACCCCTTCGTCGCCGAGCCGATCGGAGAGCAGCAGCAGCAGCGCCGGTGGCTCCGCCGCCGGCGACACGCGCAGCGCCAGTGGCAGGGCCCCGGCTTCGGCGGCTCCCTCGATGTGCCAGACCGCGCGCCCTGGTTCCGGATCCGAGGGTGGGCGCGGCGCATACCCGAGCTGCGCCGCACGCACAAATGCCTCGGGCCACCGCGCGGCGACGATCGCCGCCAGGGCAGGCGCGGGCCCCCTCGCCGCCGCCTGCAGCTCCCGCGATGCGGCGCGCGCGCTCTCCAGGGAAGCCTCCAGCAGCGCGCGCGTCGCGCCGCCGGCGCGGTCGAAGACGAGCAACGCGAGGCGCGGCTGGGCGCCGTCGGCTTCCAACAACTCGGCCACCGCGGCGTCCCCCTGCGGCGACAGGCCGAGCAACGCCTGCTCGTGCAGGACCGGGCGCCCGGCGGCTCGCTCCGGAAACGTCGGCGGCATCCGCCACTCTGCGCACGCGAGGACGCAGCCGAGCAGCGCGAGACGGCGCATTGCCTTCTTTTACCTTAGAATGCCCGCTCCGATGCGCTGGCCCCTGCTCGAACCCGTCCGCACCCGGCTCGCCGACGAGCAGGGCGCGCTGCGCAAGCAGGCGGCCACCCGCATCGCGCTCTGTTATCCGAGCCCGTATCACGTGGGGATGAGCTCCCTGGGCTTCCAGACCATCTATCGCGAGATCCACGCGCACGACGACGCCGCGGCCGAGCGCGCATTTCTTCCCGACGACCTGCAGGCCTGGCGCGAGGCGCGCGTTCCGCTCTGCACGTACGAATCGCAGCAGCCCGTCGCCGGCTTTTCCTGCCTGGCGTTTTCCGTCAGCTACGAGCTGGAGATCGCCGGCCTCTTCGACATGCTCGATCTGGCCGGGATCCCCATCCTTCGCGAGGAGCGGGACGAGCGGCACCCTCTGATCGTCTGCGGCGGTCCGCTGACGTTCTCCAATCCGGTCCCGCTCGCGCCGTTCGCGGACGTGATCGTGCTCGGCGAGGCCGAGGAGCTGATCCACACGCTCTGCGACGCGCTCACCCTCCCCCGCCACGAGCTGCGAACGCAACTCTCCCGGCGTCCCGGATTCTACGTGCCCGAGCTGTCCGGCTCCTGGCCGGGCGTCGTGAAAGCGGAGGACGACCGCCTTCCGGCCCGCTCGCAGATCCTGACGCCGCATACCGAGCTGCGCTCGATGTTCCTGATCGAGCCCGAGCGCGGCTGCTCCCGCGGGTGCACCTACTGCGTCATGCGCCGCACCACCAATGGCGGCATGCGCACCGTCGACCCGGAGCGGGTGCTCGACCTGGTGCCGGAGGGCGCGCGCCGGGTGGGCCTGGTGGGCGCTGCCGTCACCGACCATCCGCGCGTCGTCGAGCTGGTGCGCAAGCTCGTGGACGACGGGCGCGAGGTCGGCATCTCCTCGCTGCGCGCCGACCGGCTCTGCGCGCGGCCAGAGCTGGTGGCGCTGCTGGCGCAGTCCGGAGCGAGGACGCTCACCACGGCCGCGGACGGGGCGTCCGAGCGCCTGCGGAAGGCCCTCGACCGGCGCACCACCGCGGATCAACTGCTGCACGTGGCCGGGCTGGCCCGCCAGGGCGGGTTCCAGCGGCTCAAGCTCTATCTGATGGTGGGGCTGCCGGGCGAGGAGGATCGCGACCTCGAGGAGCTGGCGGAGCTCGCGGCCGAGATCTCGCGCCTCGTGCCCCTCAGCTTCGGCTGCGCACCGTTCGTGGCCAAGCGGAACACGCCGATGGACGGCGCGCCGTTCGTCCCCATCGACGAGGTCGAACGCCGCGTGGCGTACCTGCGCGCCAGGTTGCGCGGCCGGGCCGAGGTTCGCCCCACCAGCCCACGCTGGGCCTGGGTGGAATACATGCTGGCGCAGGGCGCCGAAGATGCCGGCCTCGCCGCCCTGGAGGCGTGGCGGGCTGGCGGGACGTTCGCCGCCTGGAAGCGCGCTTTCCGCGACCGCGGGGTGCGACCCTCGCGCGGACGGCGCGTGCAGGACGGGCGCTTGCGGCTGCCCAGCCTCGCCGCGTGGCCGACGATCTAGCCGCTCCCGGACCCCGGAATGGGTATGCGGCTACGTTTTAGACTGTACAGGTTTACGAGATGCGTTCTACGTTGCGGCGTCCGATGCCCGCGCTGCAGATCGGCTACCACGACCACTGTTTCGACGGCGTCGCCTCCGCGGCGGCGTTCCTGCGCTTCTACCGCGACAAGGTAAAGCCGGGGCTGACCGACGTCGGCCTGCGCGGTCTCGCGCACCGGGCTGGTCAGCTCTTCGACCCGGATGTCTTCGCCGGCGAGGAGAACGCGGTGGTGGACTTCCGCTTCTCACCCGATCCGCGGCTCACCTGGTGGTTCGATCACCACCAGAGCGCGTTCGAGAGCGCGAGCGACGAGGCGGTATTCCACGCCGACCGCAGCGGCCGCAAGTTCTGGGATCCGCAGGCGAAGAGCTGCACGCGCTTCCTCGCGCGGGTCGTGGAGGAGAAGTTCGGGTGGGATCCCTCGCCGCTGCGCGAGTTGATCGATTGGGCCGAGATCATCGATGGGGCGCTCTTCTCCACCCCGCAGATGGCGGTGGCGCTCAGCGACCCTCCCATGCAGCTCATGTTGTTGATCGAGGCGTCGAAGGATCCGGCGCTGCTTCCGCGGTTGATCCGCGAGCTGTCGCAGCGTCCGCTCTCCGCCGTGCTGCGCGAGCCGTGGGTGACCGTGCCGCTGCAGCCCTTGCTCGAGCGACACCACGAGCTGGTGAGGCTGGTCACGGGCCGCATCCAGCTGGACCGCGGGGTGGCGACGTACGACCTCGCCGATCTGGGCGTCGAGAACGTGAACAAGTTCATCGCCTATGCGGCGGACGCCTCGACGCTCTACACCGTCTCCGTCTCGCGCGGGACGAACCGGAGCAAGATCTCGCTCGGATCCAATCCGTGGAAACAGCAGCTGCGCCGGCACAACCTGGCGCAGATCGCGGAACGGTACGGGGGCGGGGGGCACCCGGCCGTGGCGGCGATCTCTCTTCCGCCCGACCGGCTACAGGAGGCGCGCGCGGCAGCGGCCACCATCGCCGACGAACTCCGCAAGGAAACAGCCTGAACCCCTTCCCGATCTGGGGCCTACTTTTTCCTGTTGGTTTCGGCCTGCGCCTCTTTCTTTGGCTCCGCGGCCCGAGGCACGTACTCGAAATCGAGCTCGAGATTCACGTCGTCGGAAACCACCGCGCCGCCCGTCTCCAGCATCTTGTTCCAGGTCAGCCCCCAGTCCGAGCGCTTCAGCTTCCCCGTGGCGCTCGCCGGATAGACGCTGGTCCCCATGGGCGACTTGATCGGCTGGTCCGCGAAGCTCGCTTCCAGCGTGAGCGGCCGGGTCACGCAGTGCATGGTCAGATCGCCCGTCACCTTGTACTTGTCGCCTGACTTGTCGATCTTGCGCGACCGGAACGACATGTCCGGGCACCCCTGCACGTCGAAGAAGTCCGCCGACTTGAGGTGCCCGTCGCGCTTCTCGTTGTTGGTGTTGATGCTGGAAGGATCGACCTTGAGCTCGACGGAGCTCTTCGCCGGGTCGTCCCTGTTCCAGTCCACCGTGGAAGAGAATCTCGTGAACTGCCCGCGCACGGTGGTCGCGACCATGTGCTTCACCGAGAAGCCCACGGTGCTGTGGTTGGGGTCGGCCTCGAGAGTGACCGGGGCCGCGGCGAGAAGGGCTGCGAGGACGATCGTCATTTTCTCATATCTCCTTGAGGGTCAGGCGATCTGCCAGAGCTTCACCACGGAGGCGGGATCTCCCCCAGAGGCCCCATAAGCCTCGAGCACCCGCTCGGCGTACGTGCGGCCGGAGTCCAGGATGTCGGACAACGGATCGAGGTTCCTCGATTCGTCCAGACCGGAGATCTGCTGCCATCCTTTGAGGCCGCTGCGGGCGATGGCCAGCAGATCGCGCCCGAGCTCGAGCGCCGTCGCGCCGGCGGGACCCTTCGCCCGCAGCGCGACGCGGGCGACGTCGGCCTGGAACTGCAGCAGCTCGGAGAACGTCCAGTCGCGGGTCAACTCGGCAGCGTCCTCGCGCGCACTGCGGTCGTAGAGGATTCCGACCCACAGCGCCGGGAGGGCGATCATCAGGGGCAGAGGCACCATGTCCGCACCGCGAAGCTCCAGGACGCGCTTCACCCGCACTTCGGGGAACAGGGTGCTCAGGTGATCGATCCAGTGCGACAGGGTGGGCTGGGACTTCTCGCCCGAGGCCAGTCGTCCGCTGGTGAGCCAGTCGCGAAATGTCTGCCCGCGCGCGTCGCTGTACGCGGTCCCGTTGCGGACGAAGAGCATCGGCACGTCGATGGCCCACTCGACGTACCGTCGATAATCCCACCCGGGCTGCAGCATCTGCTCCAGCAACCCGCACCGGGCAGGGTCCGTCTCGCGCCAGACCTGGTAGCGGAAATCGAGATAGCCGCAGTCGCGTCCGTCGATGAGCGGGCTGTTCGCGAACATCGCGCTCACGACGGGCGACACCGCGGTGGCCGCGCGCACCTTTGAAGCGAGATCGGCCTCGTCGCTCCAGTCCAGATTTGCCTGCACGGTGGCGGTCATCAGCATCATGTCGAGCGCCAGCCGGCCCTTGTTCCCCAGCGACGCCTTCATCGCCGCATAGCGCCCCTTCGGCATCCAGGGAACCTGATCGCGCGTGCCGAAGGGCCGGTAGCCGGCCGCCAGCCAGGCGATGCCGCGTGAGTCCCGCCGCACCTGCGCCAGGTGCGCCTCGATCTCTCCCCGGATGTCGGCGAAGGAGCGCAGGGGTGCGCCAGAGAGCTCCAGCTGGCCTCCCGGCTCGAGCGTCACCGAGGCATCCTTCGAGAGCAGGGCGATCGGCTGTCCGTTTTCCTTGTGCTTGTGCTGCGTGCCGCCCGCCGAGCGGGCGATGGCGTCGAGCAAGGCCCGGATCCCGTCCGGACCATAGTAAGGCACCGGCTCGTAGCGCGGCCCGCGCACGCCGATCTTCTCGTGCTCCACGCCGATCAGCCAGCGATCCGGCGGGCGCTCGGCGCCCTTCACGTACGCGATCAGGTCGCCGATGCTGGTGACCGGATTTGAGAGGCCGCCGAGGTCCAGGGACATGAATGAAAAGTGATGCCGGCCGGCCCGATTCGGAGCTTACGGGGACGGCTTCGGTTCGAATGCCGCCAGTTCCGGCCGGCCCGCGAACGCCCTCTGGGCCGCGGCGACGATCTGCTCCTCGATCGCCCTGGCCCGCTGCACCGGGTCGGCGCCGCCGAGTTCGCCTTCCAGTTGGTCGCAGAGGGCGACGAGATGCCTAACGGTGGCGGCGTTGATCGCGTACTTGATCAGGTTCTGGGCGTACCCGGGCGCCTCCCGCGCCACGTGCCGGCCGAGCGCGAGCACGTCGCGGGGCTCCGCGGGCATGCGCTCCTGCGCCTTGAACACGGCCTGGAACGAAGGATTTGCGTGGAATTCCTTCCGGATGGCCGCCTGGAACTCCTCGACCTCGCGCTGGATGTCGCGGACCAGCACCTTGGCGGCGCCGCTGGCCGCTTTCGCCTGGGTCGCGCCCCGCAGCGCGACCTCGTAGCTCTCGATCGCCCGCGGCGGCAGACCGGCCGCCTCCAACTCGTCCTGGTGCTTGCGCGCGGCATCGAGGAGCCGCCGGTGCGGTCTCTTGCGTTTCCTGGCCATGATCATACCTGCATCAAGTCCTTCTCCTTGGAGGCGATCACCTCGTCCACCTTCTTCACGCCGTTGTCGACTTCCGTCTGCAACTTCTCCATCGCCTTCTTGCCGTCGTCCTCGGTCAGCTCCCCTTCCTTGACCGCCTCCTCGATCATCTCCTTCGCGTCACGCCGTTCGCTGCGGATGGCGATCTTGTGCTCCTCCCCCTTGTGCTTGACCAGCTTGACGAACTCCCTGCGGCGCTCCTCGGTGAGCGGAGGGATCGGCACCCGGACCACCTCCGCGTCGGATTGGGCGTTGACTCCCAGCCCGGCGGCATTGATGGCCTTCTCGATCACCGGGATCATCGACTTCTCCCAGGGCTTGATCACGATCAGCCGGGGGTCGGCGACGGTGACGTTGGAGACGTTGTTGAGCGGCGACATCTGCCCGTAGTAGTCGACGCGCACGCCCTCGAGGAGCGCGGGATTGGCGCGGCCGGTGCGCACCTTCGCCAGCTCGCGGCGCAGATCGTCCAGCGTCTTGTTGATGCGTTTGCGCAGGTCGTCCAGGACGTCCTCTGCCATGCCCATGGGACTCATGCCTCCTGCTGCTGTGGCTTGAGCGAGCCGACCAGGGTGCCCACGTCCTCCCCCTGCACCACGCGGATGATGTTCCCGCGCTGGCCGAGATCGAACACGATGATGGGGAGCTCGTTGTCCATGCAGAGCGAGATCGCGGTCGAATCCATCACCTTGAGGTTCTTTCGCAGCACTTCGATGTAGCTGAGCGTCTTGTAGCGCGTCGCGCTCGGGTCCTTGACCGGATCGGCCGTGTAGATGCCGTCCACCTTGGTCGCTTTCAGGATCACGTCGGCGTGGATCTCCATCGCGCGCAGGCTCGCGGCGGTATCGGTGGTGAAGTAGGGATTGCCGGTCCCGGCGGCGAAGATGACGACGCGGCCTTTTTCGAGATGTCGGACGGCGCGCCGGCGGATGTATGGCTCGGCCAGTTGCTGCATCTCGATCGCGCTCTGCACGCGGGTGAAGACGCTCAGCTTTTCCAGCGAGTCCTGCAGCGCCAGCGCGTTGATCACCGTCGCCAGCATGCCCATGTAATCGGCGCTCGCGCGATCCATTCCCTCGGTGCTGGCGGAGACGCCGCGGAAGATGTTTCCGCCCCCGATCACGATGCCGACCTCGACGCCCAACTTGACGATGTCGCGCACCTCCTGGGCGATCTGCTCCAGCGTCTTCGGGGAAATCCCGTACTTCCCCTCGCCCATCAGCGCCTCGCCGCTCAGCTTCAGGAGGATGCGCTTGAATCTGGGGGGCTTGGTGGACGCGGTCACGGGGCGCGGAAGCTATCTTGCACCCCCGGGACGGTCAAGGCGCGAAAGACAACTCTCCAGATCAACCGGAAGAGTCAATTCGCGTCGTCGGACAGGGATTCGTCGCCCGGTGTGCGGGGTGGCCTGGGGAGGACCTCGATCTCGGCGAGTGCCTCGAGCTGGACGTCGACCGCGCTCGCCTTCAGCTCCTCGAAGCGGCGCGCGGCCGGCAAGAGGCGGCTGTCGAAGGACCCGACGGCGCCGTTGTACGTCTTGAGAGCGCTCTCCAGGGCACGCCCGAGCTTGGCCAGGTGCCGGCTCAGGTCGGCGATTCGCTTGTGCAGCTCGCGGCCTTCGTTCGCGATCTCGCGCGCGTTCGAGGCGATGGACTCCTGCTTCCAGACGTGCGCGATGGTGAGGAGCAGCGCGAGCAGCGTCGAGGGCGTGGCCAGCACGATGCGGCGCGCGAACGCATCTTCGTGAAGCGCCGGGTCCACCTCCAGCGCCGCCGAGAGCAGGCCGTCGGAGGGCAAAAACAGCACCGCCATCTCCGGACTGCCCGCGAAGGCCTCCCAGTACTGCTTGCGCGAGAGCGCATCGATGTGCGCGCGCAGCTGCGCGGCGTGCGCTTGCAGGTGCGGCCCACGGTCGGCTTCCGGCGCCTCGATCGCCTTCAGATACGCTTCGAGCGGGACCTTCGAGTCGAGGAGGACCGTCTTCTCGCCGGGCAAGCGGACCGCGACGTCGGGCCGCAAGACGCCATCTGCCAGCTGCGCGACGGGCTGCTCGTCGAAGTCGACGTGGGCGCGTAACCCCGCGAGCTCGAGTGTCCGGCGCAGCTGCGTCTCGCCCCAGCGGCCGCGCTGCGCCGGCGCCCGCAGCGCGGTGGCCAGCCTCGCGGTCTCGCCGCGCAGCTTCTCCTCCTGGGCGGCGAGGGCGCGCACCTGCTCGGCGAGCCGCGCCGCGCTGACATCGCCCGCCTTCTCCAGCTTGCCGATCTTCTCGTCTACCCGGCCGAGCGACTCCTTCACGGGACGGACCATCTCTTCGACGGCGCGCGCGCGACGGTCCAGCTCCGCCTGCGAACCCTCCTGCGCGCGGCGCATCACCTGCTCGGCAAGCCGCACCAGGTGCGCCGTATTCGCGTCGAGCGCCTCACGCGACAGGGAAGCGAACGTCTCCTGCAGGCGCTGGTGCTTCTCCTCGCTTGCGTCCAGACGCGCCTGCAACGCCGCCCGGGCGGAGGATTCGGAGGCGCGAGCTTCCCGCTCGGAGCGCAGCTCTGCCTCCCGCGCCTCCAGCGAAAGCCGCAGGGCATTGGCGTGCGCGCGGGAGCTGGCGAGCAGGACGGAGAGGACGGCGGCGGCGGCAAACCCGACGAGGAGCGCGATCATGCGATTTCCTCCTTGGGCGCAAGGTTGCCAGAGGGGTCTGACATGCACCGCTCAAGGCCCTGGATTTCTTTGGGAAACCGATCTCCCCAGAAGCCCCGCTCCGCGGCGTGCACGAGCCGCTCGGAAAGCCCGAAAAGCGCGTAGACGCAGGCATCGATCCGCCGGTCGAGCGCGTGCACCTGGCCGGCGCGGGCGCGCTGGCGCGCCAGCGTAGCCAGCTCCACCGGATCCTCGAGCAGCGCCCGTGGCACCGGCAGCTCGCGCAGCGCGCTCGGCTTCACGTTCACGTCCGTCGTGCGCAGCCGGTGATATCGCTGTAGCGCGACCGACTGCACGAGCGCGAGCAGTGCCCAGAGCCTGCGCCCGTCACCGCACGAGAGCGTGGAGAGCGAGTCGAGGCACACGCGATCGGCTGGAACCGGAGCCGCTTCCAGCCAGCGCGCCCAGGGGGCCTGCGCGTTGGTGCGGATGCGCTGTACGGCGACGCGGGAGGTGCCGAGCTGCCGGCGCGCGAGCTCGCGCAGCGGCTCGGGATCGAGGAGCGTCTTCGGCCGCCACCGCAGCGCATACGGCACGACGTCCTCGCCGCCCACCAGACCCGATTCGCCGGGTCCCGGGGTGCGCTTGCCCACGTGCCGCTCGTTCGCTCCGGTGCGCATCCCGTAGCCGACGGCGCAGGCGGAGCCGAGCGGAACGGAGACGGACTCCATCGCTGCGCAGAGCGCACGCTCTTCGGCGGAGCGGTACACGAACCATCCCCGCCGCGCCGCCGCGGCGAGCTCGTCGCGCGAGATGGGCGAGAGCGCGGAGGCGCCCCGCGCCACGTAGGCCGGGCGGATCCGCGCGGGCCGGCGCACGAGGACCACCGCTTGCACGCGGGTATCCTTCGCCGAGGCGAAGGGCTTTCCCAGGTCGACGATCGCAGCTACTTCCGCCTGCGCCAGCACCGCCTCCCGCAATGCGCCGCCCCGGGCGAGGAACATCCAGGTGTCCGGGACGAGCAGCGCCGCGGCGCCGCCGGGCCGCACCAGCTGGAGGGCGCGGAGCAGGAACGCGGCGTAGCGATCGATCTCGCCCCCCCGCAGCGCGGGAAACTCGCGGAGGAGGAACGCCCGCTCACCGGGTTCCTTCACGTGGCCATAGGGCGGGTTGGAGATGAGCAGGTCCGCGCGCTGGCGCGGGGCCACGCGCAGCGCGTCCGCCCTGCGCAGGCGGGCCTTCGCGCCACACAAGCGCAAGGCCTGCCGGGCCACGCGCAGCGCCTCGGGGTCCAGGTCGAACCCATGCAGGTCGCGCAGGCCCGCGCGGGCCGCCGCGACCAGGAAAGCGCCGGCGCCCGCGCAGGGATCGAGGACACGGCCAGCGGCGATTCCTCCCTCGCGCAGCGCGATCTCGACGACCCGGGCTGCGAGGTGCGCAGGCGTGTAGTAGAGACCCGCGTCCCTGCGCCGGGCGTTCCCGAGCGCACGCGACTTCTCTTGCTCGAAATGCGCGATGAGCGCGTCCGCGCTCAAGAGCGCCGGCTCCGCTACGACCGACCTCGTCGTGGGAGGACGTCGCGCAACTCTACTCCCGGGCACTGACGGAGATGGGGATGTCCACGTCGAACGCCACGCCGGAGAACTGGGGGAAGACGATCTTCTGCGTCGCCTGCTTCAGGCAAGCGCCCAGCGGGCTCTCGTCGACCATCTGCCGATCGATCCGCGCCGCGGTCACCTGACCCGAGGGCGCAATCGTCGTGGCGACGTGGATCTTGCCGACGCGCAGGTTGGGGTCGCGGCGGAGCGCGTCGTCGACGCACTCCTGCAGCGCCGGCTTGTTCTCGTCGAGCTTGCGGCGCACCTGGTCGGCGGTCAGGCCGATCGCGGTCGGCGGCGGGGCTTCGCTCCTCCGCGGCGAGGAGCCGAGGACGATCCACAGTGCTACCCCCGCGGCCGCAAGGGCGGTGAGCACGAGAAAGAAGACCATGAACGGTCCTTGTTCATGCGCTCGCGCGGCGCTTTCGAACATGAGCGCGCGCGGCACTACCGGCGTCGCCGGACGCGACGCTTCGGCTAGAGGCTCCTCCTTGGACGACGGCCCGGTCGCCGCCCTGCGCCCCAGATCCAGGGCGCTCTCCTCTGCCTGCGCGGCGTCAAAGGCGATCTGCGCGGCGCCGGCAACGAGGGTGGTCGGCTCGGCCGCGGACGTCATCTGCGCGGGGAGCGGCTGAGGGTTCGCGGGCCTGGGCTGCGCGGCCGCAGCAGACGACTTGGAGGACCGGGCAGGCGAGCGCGCCGGTGGTGCCGGCAGCGGCGGAAACATCTCCGTCAGCTCGAGCACCTCCTGGGCGCGCTGCCAGCTCTCCATCCCCTCACACCAGATGTAAGTCCGGGGCCCCACCTCGCCCTCGTTCGCGCGCGTCTCCAACTCGGCGCGCGTGAGCGGGCCGGTCTGCTTTCCCTGGAGCATGGCGAACCAGACCGCCGGATTGGCCGGAAGCGGCGCCGCCGGCGCGGCGAACCTCTGGGTCAGCAGAGAGCCGTTCGCGCTTCCGTCCCCAGCCCTCGATGCCTGGAGCGCCCGCTCCAGCACGTCGCTGTCCATGGCGCGGGTGCTCTCGGGATCGCTGGCCGGCCG
>Ga0209761_1000013_pt1 | contig 74211 bp, 85 predicted proteins | sample GraSoi013_1_40cm_4_FD_185818 | JGI IMG/M metagenome (GOLD analysis project Ga0209761, IMG submission 185818) | Grasslands soil microbial communities from the Angelo Coastal Reserve, California, USA - Sample 09_25_2013_1_40cm (SPAdes) (version 2) | ecosystem: Environmental > Terrestrial > Soil >... | reverse complement strand
GTGCAGAGACCTGTTCTCGCTTTCTCAAGGGTTCTAGGCGGGGTTGTCAGAAGCGTCATCGCGACTTTCCCTGGGACCCTTGTGATATGCTACCTCTATGGCATACTCTTTACTCCAAAAGTGCTCATCGCCTATTTGATAGTGGGCCTCTTTTCTCTAGGGATAGTCGGGCTTTCCATGGCCGTTTCTGCGTTTTCTTCCAGCATAGAAATGTGGGTCACAATACGCAGCGTGATACAACTCTACCTATCCTTCCTCAGCACCTTGTTCTATTCAGTAAGCGTGTTTCCCCAAGTTCTGGCCCCAATAGTATCCTCGAACCCGATGACCTGGGCCATACAGGCATTTCGACAACTATCGCCCATTTCTTTTGCACAAGTTCCCGCGGGCGATTCTCTAGGGTCGATCCTGATCCTTGCCGGACCCTCAATGGCCTTCGCCTTGCTCGGAACCATATGTTACATCTGGTACTCGAAACTCTAGCGAGACTTCCCTTGACTGCCCCATCAGTGATGTTAACTACGGATAACCACCTCGCGCCTTCCATTGTTAGGAATTCACGTTTAGTCTCCCATTCTGCATGAACACGTGTATCGAACAGGAGATGTAACAATAGACCAAGAACGACCCCGATTGACCGGCGGTAAACGTCACATCACTGCACGTTCCGGGACCCAGCGCAAAACCGCTGAAGTAGCCCTGTATCGCAAACCCATGAGACTGGACTGGATCATTGTTTATGACATGAATCGTAACAGCTCTCCCCACTGTGACATTCATCATCGGCCACGAGCCGCTTTGGAACTTGCTACCGTTGAACCCCACATTCATCCCCTCGTTAGCCATCACAACGACGAAGTACGTAGAGCTGGCCGACACACTCGCCGGACGGGCCCAACAGTTCGTTGTCCCGAGCCCGAAGAAATGGAACGTATACGCTGCAGCGAAAAACCCGGTGACTGCCACGACGATGACTATGATCACCAGAACCCGGTGCAATACTCTTGTTCGCGATGATCTTTCCCGGCCCGAACTCCCAGCCACCATTCCGTTGTTACCAACCTTTGAATCGACCGCCAATATCAGTTGCAAGGAAACCTAACTACGCCCCGAATGCAGGAATGGAGAGATCGAGGTTCGATCATTAAGAAAGTTATGGCTTAACCTGCGAACAGAAATCATCCCACGCTAGACGCCGAAGAACGGTTTTGGCATTGTTCATAATTTGAGCCAAAAACCCTTAGAATATCGCACTTGGAGACCTCAGATCATGTTGGGATTCGCTGAGAGTTTCCTCTTGTGGACTGCGTCGACGCTGATTCCCGCGTTTGTAGGATTACTCCTTATTGTGTTGGTGGGAGTGAAATTACGGACAAGATACGTTGCTGCATTTGCTTTCGGGATCTTGTTCTGGTTTTTCGTCGACACGATAACTGGAGCTGCAAGCCTCGGTGTCACCTCGGGGTTTTCGGGCGGTGTAGGTCAGGTTGCAAGAGTGGGGCTCTTTGTGATAGCCTTACTCTCTTTCTTTTCAGTTGATCGCAATCGGAATATTTTCTCGCCCCAATTGGCAGTTGGAAAATATGGACTTGCAATACCAGTGCTAGTGGCGGCGGCGTTGGGAATCCATGGGCTCGGCGAGGGTGCTGCTTTCGGTGGTACCGCGGCCCTAACAACAAGCACGTCGCTTCTCGACACATTCGGCGGGATTTCGGGTGGAGTGGCGTACGTTTTGCACAAGGCGCTTGAGCCAATAATAATTGGCGCCTGCTATTGTGCATACTCTAACCAGGGCACTAAGGACGCCACCGGTCGCCTGAGAGACCTGGCAGTTCTGAGCATAGCCTTCGCGATTCCCTCGCTGATCGGAGCCGCAAGCGGCTACTACCTCATCTATGATAGCAGCTATTTCTACGCCCTTGGCACCGGAACGGCAATCTACGCCGCAGCGAGACTCTTCGGACCAATGTTCGACAATACCAAAGGCACGAGCTCGAAAGAATCGATAACAATGGCTATACTGATAACCCTTGGACTCCTAACGATTTATTTCGCAGCTCTATTCCATTCAGGCTAAACTCGAACGCTACTCACGTTCTCACATCAGTTCAAGGTCATGTTACTTCAAATCCATGTGAGACCGAGAAACTATCGACTTGATCTGAAACTTTCGTTTCTTGCGTACATTTGGGGCCGTGGCCAACCCGTATTAGACTACGAGAAGCCTCACGCTCCTCAACTTCTTCTCCTTCTGAAACGCACTAGTCATTGAAACGACCTTCCTTCCTTCCCCCTCTAGGAGAAACAGCTCGAAGCAGTTGTTTTGGCCCATCTTATTGTGAATGTGGGTCCGCACAATGTCATCGTAAGCATGCTTCAACCGAGTGATTGGCTCTTCATTCGATTCATCATGCGTAACCACGAGAATCGCTGATACTCGGCCGGTGAGCGACGCTTTCTCTCTGGAGTCAGATAGCAATAGACGTATTGCAGCTCTGACCACGTCAGATCGTCCGGCGAATCCTTGGGACTCCTGAATCGCCGTCATGGAATCGACTAGTTCGTTTGGTAACGAGACGCTAACGATGGGCATGTGTCTGTGCCATAATAATTTCCAGCTGACTGCTTATATTAGGGTTATTAAAATCCGAAAAATACTTAATAATTCGATCGCCATCTCGCGTACCGTGATTCCTTTTCTCCCAGAATGGATTGTTCTCTTGCTAGGTTCTCTGGGTCTCGGAATGCTGCACGGGGTCATCCCAGACGAGCACACGTGGCCGATCACTTTCAGCTATTCAGTAGGTTCAGCTACCGGGAGAGGCGGCATGCTCTCGGGCGTGTTCTTCGCATCATCCTTTACACTCCAACGCGCAATTATGGCTCAGCTAGTCTACTTTGCGCTCGCCAGCTATCTGGCCTTCGATGAAAGCTTGAACGCGGCCGTTTACGTGGCCGTTGGAGTCGCGATGTCAATCGCAGGGTACCTGATATTGTCTGGGAAACTGCCGTCTTGGCATCCACTAACTAGATTCCTGCGCACTCGGGGTGGAAGCCATTATGACGAGAAAGGCGTCTCAAGACAAGTTCCCATCCATTGGTGTGTGATCCATGGGTTCATAGCGGGGTTTGGTGTCGACACAGGACTATTCACTACTTTCATCTATTTGGTCGCTGTCCCAGCGATGCCTGTCGCTTACCTTGGGTTCGCACCCGGGGCAGCATTCGGCTTTGGCACACTGATCGTGCTGCTAGCAATTGGTACGCTCTTCGGGGGCGTCCTCCAGATCGCAAAGAAATGGGGTCCCGAACGAATCCAGCTCTTCGGGACAAGAGCAGGGGCACGCAGCCTATTTTACGGCGGGCTAATATTCATCATCGCGGGAGTGCTCTTCCGAACGGGCTTACAAGACGCCATTCCACTAGATTTTGGAAATCTTGTAGTTCTGGCATTCATGATAGGAGTAATCATTCCCGTAATGATCATCACCTGGAGAGAAGTCAAGGCCAACCCGCCCCTAACACTTTGACTGTCCTCGCAAAATCCTTCCGATTCCTTTCCAAGTTCCACTCCTTACCCAAGGGGCGAACTCGGAGAGAGGCCGTCCTCGCGCAAGGAGGCACAACCATTTTACATTTGTAAAGCACAGCGCTCAAGTAGCACTTTTGGAAGCTCGTTTAGAGTCTACTGGAAACCGAGAAGTGCCCTCATTGCGGGGCTTCTGTCAAGAAAGAGAACCTGAAGGAACACGTAGCCCGCATTCATCCCCGTCGATTTGCTTCGACCAAGGTTTCTACAGATATTAAGACCGGGTCGATCTTTCGTAGCCATCGAAAGAGAAACGTCGCGATTCTATCGTTGGTGTTGTTGGCAGTCGTCGGGATTGCCCTTCTCGCATTACCAGCTCAGAATATGAGCATGCCAGGAACGAATCCAGGTCCAGCCTCGGCTGGTTCTATTGAACAGTTCAGTTATTTGAACCAACAGGTCAGTCGTTGTTTGTGGGGAGCAAACATGGGAGACGAGGTAGGTTACACGAATTGGATTAACCGATTGGCGTACGATACTTACATTCAGGGAGCATGCTGTAATCCCATGGTCGCTCCGGACTATCAGAGTCAAATTTCTGGACTTCATGATGTTTTAGCATCAAATTCTTCATTGTCAACCGTCGTTGCTACAGACCCCTACAATCTGCCTTCTCCGATTGTAAAGGCTGACATTGCCGGGAAAAAACTGGTTCTCACCCTCGACCAGCAATCCGTCTTCGCAAGTGCTGCAACATTATCAAAGGAGAATTGGTGCTGTTGCCAGTGCTGGAGCTGGTATCAACACGAAGGACTTGGCAAGATCTTGATTGTCAAGTACGGATACTCTGCCCAGCAGGTCGCTCATGTTATTGACCTCGAAGCTTGTTGTGGTACCGGTACAGGGCCTATGAGGATGAATTGAAACGTCTTTGTGATAGAATCTATCTCTTCTGACCGTTCTCGTCGCTTGCCGCTGGAGAATCTCTGACAGACTGAAGCTCCTCGTGACGACGCTGAGCACGCAGTAATGGTACATTGACAACCGGGTTGTCATCAGTCTCGAAGACTATTACCGCGGACCAGGCCCGATGTCGATGTAACCGAGCAAGTGCGAATCTGTGTGCGAGACCACTTGCTAGACCTCTACAGGATGACTGGCGGTTGCCTGGCAAACTCGAATTGACCCGGGTACATTTGCACGAAAAGAGCCACATGATGGGAGAATTCACTCTTCAGTAGTTTCCAACCATTTGAGGCAAATCCATCGACGTGGTCCGGTTTTGTGTCTAACCTTTGAATGGTGCGCCAGAGCTTGCATCGAGACGGAGTCCAATGGTCCCCTACACAGAGGATGTCGATCTCCCATCAGAGAGCAGATTCAAATAACATGCTCGCACTCCACAATGTGGAATAACATGAGCATGGAGCCGAAGCCTATCGCCGCTTTCGTGATAGGCTTGGTTGCAGGAATTTTCATCTTGCTGGGGTCGGTAGTGATGTCCATGTTTGCATTCGAAAACCCCGTTATGACAATGAGTGGAATGGGAGGTATGGGCGCGATGGGTAGCATGATGAGCGGTACAATGATGAAATGGATGATGGGTTTCGCCCCGATTCTTGCAACCTTTGGAGTTGCGTCAGGTCTTATGGTGATCGCGGGATCTGTGATTCTCTACGTGCGCCCAGCGGAGAACCGGCTCTGCGGAGCCATCATCCTCGCCTTCTCAGTCGCAAGCATCTTGGGAAGCATGGGTGGCCTCCTTGTAGGACTCGTATTGGGAGTGCTAGGAGGAACTCTCGCGCTTACTTGGAATGATGCTGCGAAGTCTATTGGGAACACGGGTGTCATTCTATCTCACGCAACTTAGGCCTTGTTCTGTAACGTCTTCTCGTACGCCCAACAATCAGTGTAGAATGGACTACCAACCCACTGAAGAGGCACAGAACACTCGTGCAGCCCCAAATAGATTGCAATCTGTTTTCTGTTTATCCCTCTTGTCCCGTTTCCAAATCTATCCCGCGCAAAAGCCAATAGAATCTCGTGCTGATTATTCGGTAACTGGAGTCTTACTCGCATTCATCTCGAAGTAGGCCATTGAATATTCCACGACCTCCATGAAAAAGTGACGAAACCGGCTTCCCAATCACGGGCATAATGGTGCGGGGGGTGGGATTCGAACCCACGAAGGCCTACGCCACGGGATAGCACACCCGCGTTTAGCTAGGCGTCAATCGTATCGACGCCTTCGCAGTGTTGGGTCTTGAGTGTAGCGCGCGCGTGCTAGACGCGACCCGCCCATTTAGTCAGATATCTTTGACCTGACTCTGGTACCCCCGCTCGGAATCCCCTCGTCAGCCTTCTCAAATATGCCTTAAGGCCATCATCTCGAAGTGAAGCTGTAGGGTCTCAAACACTCGTCAGACTTTGGAGTTTCGCCCCAAAGATATTATTGCCCGGATGCCATTCCCGGTCTGAGCCGTAGACTCTCGATGTCTCAGACACAGTCCCGCAAGCAGAAGATTCTAGGAGATGTCAAGAGAAAACGCCGTCAGAGGGCGATTATTTCCATCTCAGTCGTTGTGGTGCTGATAGGGATCATAGTCACCGCGGTCGCCCTACTTCCACATACGCCGCCACAGTTCAAGTTTGATTGTCTCGGGTTTGAACCCACGACTCTTCATGTTCACCCTTGGCTCCGAATAAACGTCAACGGTCAAGGCGTGGTGATTCCTGCTGCTGTGGGGATAGCTAACCCTGTATTCAATAGCCCAGGGGTTGCAACTGGTGGCTCATGCTTCGAGCCTCTTCACACCCATGACGCGTCAGGCATAATCCACATCGAGGCTTCAGATGTTAACTCGCAGTATAACCTAGGCGATTTCTTCTCCATATGGGACGAGACATTTCATTCTGTCATCCTCAACGGGGCGCCGCATCCCATCGTCTTTAACAATACAGATATCTTGGGATTGACTGCTGGCTCGGGAAATCGAGTAACAATGTCAATTGATGGGACCAATTCCACATCTGCAAATTACGCTTCCCTGGTCCTCAAGATGTATGACTACTGCTCTACCAGCAACGGATCCGTATCCCCCTGCTCGCCTACAGCCGGAGGCGACCCGTACTACGGAGGACAATCCTACCCATACGGTACAGGCCACACTATCGTCATAAACTACGGCCCATGAATTAGTGGTCAATTCAGAATTCGCGTTCGGCCTCACCGTATGGGCCAAGTACCTTTTAGCTGGGTTTTCGTCCATCATTGTTAGCCGAGCCCCTATCCGGGCGCAGTCAAAGGTATAGACATTGAAAGCTATTGAGATCGTCATAATTGCGCTTGTCGCTGCATCTCTCGCGGCCGGAGGAGTGTTGGCTGTTGTTCTCAGTCCTCCCCCGACTCCGTGTTCAGGCGTGACTGAGGCGATTCGTTCATTCACGATCATAGTAGACTTGACTGGTTATAACGGGAGCCGGTCTCAGGCTGGACCTTGGCCGGTCGTTACGGTTCCGCGTTGTGATATTGTGGTTTTCACTGTGATCAATAATGATACTCAAGCTCATGGGTTCGGCGTTGCGTCTTACTCCAATACTGGTTTGGAGCTTGTTGGGGGCGACCATCAGACGCTAAGATTTCAAGCAACCAAGATTGGACAGTTTAGGATATATTGCACCTACAGCCTTTGCACGATTCACTATTCGATGAATAACGGCCTTCTGAACGTAACCTAAACGCCAGTGGCGGAGAATCATAGTGCTCCCATCACATCTGATTGGAACATTCCTAATTCTCACCGTTCTCTCCGTATTCGGTGTCGGGTCCGGCCGTGCCCTTCTTGCTGTTAGTCCCACGTTTGTTCCTCAAACAACTCCCCAACAGTATGTGACTCTTCTGTCGAAGGTCCCCCCTGGAAGCCCGAGCCCTTGGCTCATCTATCCAACCCGCTCGACAGTGTGGGTTGCCGGCTTCGGCACGGGGAGTCCAATCTCATCACAGATCAAAGAATTCTTTATCAACGATACTTCCAAAGCACTTCTAAGTCTCCCAAATGTGATTGTCAGCTCAATTCTTGCTGACCCGATTAACCCTTCAACTAAGGTTTGGTTTACGGAGAACTCGACACTCGCATTCTATGATACGAGTAATACGACCAAGACAAGCGAGACAAAAGCGATTACCTTTCAAGACCAAAGCATACAGTACATCACAAATGACACCCAGGGTCGAATATGGATGTCCCTAGTGGGCTCGTCTGGCGGGAGCACTATTGCAATGTACGACCCGTTGAGTCACTTGAATCAGACCTATCCGGTTCGGACGAGTGGGGCCGTCGTTCAGGGCATTGCTGTTTCTCCTTCTGGGAATACGATATGGTTTGCTGAGACTGCGTCTAAGAAGATCGGTCGTCTTGTACTTGGAGTCCCTCCGGTTTTCAACGAGTTTTCTCCCCCTTCATGGGTGAACTTGGCCGCACCAATACAGGTCGCAGTTGACTCAACGGGCGACGTCTGGTTTACGGATCACGGTAGCAACCAGTTTGGAGTGTTAGATCCGCTCACAAACGTCTGGAAGGTATTTCCTATTGGGTTCTGTCCAGACAACTGTGTTTACGGGCTTCCTAACGCCATCTTTGCCGACGCGAAGAACAATATCTGGTTCTCCGAACACATTGCCGGAAGGGTAGGTCGATACGATCCGTCAAGCGGTATTCTCACGGAATATGTGGTTCATGGAAGCTCTACTCCGGAGATGTGGTGGGCGATGCCAGGCCCAAATGACCTCGTTTGGTTTGTCGCCTGGGGATTGGGCGAGATAGGCTACGTTAACGCTAGCATACCCATTCCATTTTCTCTCTCAGCTCCTTCAGCGGATCTAGTTGTCCAGAGAGGAAGCTCCGCAAACGTACCAGTGCGATACAGTTCTCAGAATACAGCGACACTGACCTTCGGCGTTTCTCCTGTGACACAGGATCAGCCTCTGCAATTTCCCTCCCAAGTGTACGGACCCCCGCCCGCGACCATGACTCTCGACCACAATTCTCAAACAGTTACCTTCAGCGTTTCTGCGGCCTGGAACGCCACCCTAACGCCTCGTTTCGTGGCGCTGACCGCTTACGATGGTCAAGTAGCGGTTAGTGTTCCAGTGAAGGTCGTTGTCGTAGATGCTTCGGCCCCTTTCGTCGCTTTGGGATTCTCGTCGGTGATCGCTTTGGGAGGGCTCACACTCTACTTACGAAAACCCAAGAAACCCAAGACCCAACCTGTAAAAAAGACCAGAAGGTAGCTCGGGTTAGAGTAGTTCTATTTCGATGAAAACATCGTCAGGCGCTCTAATCCTCATCAGTCGCTTCAAAAATCGTTCGTTGGGATCTACGTCGATGAGACGCTTGTGAATCCTCATCTCCCATTTATCGAAAGTATGAGTTCCTTGTCCTGCTGGCGATTTTCTTGATGGGACAATTAGCTTCTTGGTCGGAAGCGGTATCGGTCCCTTCAGCTTGACGCCTGTCTTGTCAGCAATGTCCTTGATCTCGGTGCAGATGGTGTTGATGTCCTGGGGGTCCGTGCTGGACAGGCGGATTCTAGCTTTGGAGACCAACCCAAGATACCTTCATTGTCGACCTTTCTAGCGAAGGGTTAGCGCGGGTCCGGTGCGGTTAAAAACCTTGGTGTAAACTCTGGCTGAAACCTAGCCCTTGAAGTCATATGTTCCTTGAACGAGCAGCATCGTTCAGGGTAACTCGAACAGGAAAAAAGAATACAAAGAACCTTGTTGGGTTCTAGATTATCCTTGGGCAGTTAATGCGTTGTTGAACTAGCCTTTCGTGAGGATCTCTTTGACCACGCCGACGCCGACGGTGCTGCCCATGTCTCGAATGGCGAACCTTCCAAGCTCTGGAATATCCGAGAAAGCCTCCAAGACCATGTTGTGCAAAGGTTTCATCTTTACGAGGGCGCTGTCCCCGACCTTGAGGAAGCTAGGCTTCTCCTCAACCACTTGACCCGTTCGTGGGTCAATTTTCTTGATAAGCTCCTCGAACGTCACACCGACCGTAGCAGTATGCGCGTGCAACACTGGCGTGTATCCTGCGGCGATGGCGGTCGGGTGGTAGATGATAATGATCTGTCCGATGAACTCTTTTGCGATCGTTGGCGGCTTGTCTGTGTGACCCATGACCTCGCCTCGTCCGATCTCGTTCTTCGCGATGCCTCTAATGTTGAAGCCGATGTTGTCTCCAGGCTCAGCCTTCGTCATTCGAACGTGATGGGTCTCGATTGATTTTACCTCGCCGAGCTTTCCGGAGGGATTGAAGATGACCTTGTCACCATCTTTCACGACACCAGTTTCGACACGTCCCACGGGAACTGTTCCAACTCCGGTGATCGTGTACACGTCCTGTATTGGGACGCGCAGGGGCTTGTCCAAGGGCTTCGGTGGTGGAATGAAATCGTTGAGCGCATCGAACACCGTAACTCCCTTGTACCACGGTGTGTTCGTGCTCTTTTTCGACAGATTATCGCCAAGCCATCCGCTAGTCGGGACGAACGGGATCTTTGAAATGTCGAAGCCCACAGTCTTCAGCAATCCTTCGAGCTCTTTCCGGCACTCCTTGTAGCGTTCCTCAGAATACTTGACCGTCTGGTCATCCATCTTGTTGATGGCAACGACCAAGTTCTTCACTCCGAGAGTTCTTGCAAGATAGGCGTGCTCTCTGGCTTGACCGCCTGGTCCGACGGCGACTTCGAACTCGCCCTTCTTACCCGAGATGACGAGAATTGCGACATCCGCTTGGCTAGCGCCAGTAATCATGTTTTTGATGAAGTCCCGGTGTCCGGGTGCGTCGATGATCGTGTAGAAATTCTTCGGTGTCTCAAACTTTTGGAATGAGAGATCGATGGTAACTCCTCGTTCTCTCTCTTCCTTGATCGTGTCTAGGACCCAGGCGTACTTGAAAGTATCACCTGCTCCTGTCTTTTCAGATTCCTTTGCGTACTGCTCAATTGTCTTCTGGTCAATGTATCCTGCGTCGAACAGAAGGTGACCTGTCAGCGTGCTCTTTCCATGGTCAACGTGACCCATCACAATTAGGTTGAGATGGGGTTTTGCGGACATTGTCTTAGTTCATACTCCTTTCTTGAAACGGAGAGAGAAAACCTCTGGTTTCTTTATAAAAAGGCTTGTCCCCGCGTTTTCCACTCTTCTCACTCGATGGAAAAACTAGAACTAGGTTTTTCACTGAATTATGAAGAAAGGTCTAAATGGGAAGTTTCTCGATGTTTCCCGATTCGAAGGCATATTGATTGCTTGAGACCACTTCTAAGCACGAAGCCGCTCCGTCAAGCCTCGGCATGCAGAAAACCCAGTATGACATCGCCGTGGAACAGTTCCAACGGGCAGCCGACCTGATGAAGCTTGATCAGAACGTTCAGGAGATTCTTCGAAAGCCTAGAAGAATTCTCAGCATAAACTTCCCTGTCAAAATGGACGACGGTAGAATCCTGCTCTACCAGGGATTCAGAAGCCAGCACAACAACGCCCTCGGACCTTACAAGGGCGGAATCAGATACCACCCTAACGTCACTATCGAGGAGGTAAAGGCGTTATCCATGTGGATGACGTGGAAATGCGCGGTCGCAGGCATTCCATTCGGAGGCGCGAAGGGGGGAGTCACAGTCAACCCGAAACTCCTTTCCAAACACGAGCTGGAGAGGCTCTCTAGAACATTCTTCTCGCTCATCAGTGAGATAGTGGGTCCATTCCGCGACATACCAGCGCCTGACGTTTACACTGATTCCCAAACGATGGCCTGGTTCATGGATGAATACAGCAAGACCGAGAGGAATAACGCGAACGCGGTCGTTACCGGCAAGCCGCTGATAATAGGAGGCTCTCTCGGAAGAGATTCGGCCACCGGGAAGGGGGTCGCGGTCAGTGTTGAGGAGGCCGCGAGGCATCTCAAGATCGACCTGAAGAAGGCAACCTGCGCAATCCAAGGCTGGGGAAATGTTGGTTCCTTCGCTCACATGTTCCTTGAAGAAGCCGGCGTCAAAGTTGTCGCTGTCTCCGACTCGAAGGGAGGAATTCACAAGAAAACTGGCCTATGGTTCAACGAGGTCGCAGCCTACAAGAAGAAGAACACGAGCATGGCGAACTTGCCCGCGTCAGAAAACATCTCGAATGAAGAACTCCTTGAACTTGACGTGGACATACTCGTGCCGGCGGCGCTAGAGGACGTCATCACGGAAAATAACGCTCGGAACATCAAGGCAAAGCTAGTCGCAGAAGGCGCCAACGGGCCCACGACACCGGAGGCAGATGACATACTCTTCAAGAAAGGCGTCACTCTGATACCAGACATCCTAGCAAACTCTGGTGGTGTAAGCACAAGCTACCTCGAGTGGGTGCAAAATCTCCAACACCTCTGGTGGACCGCCGAAGAAGTAGACCATCGTCTTACAGCAATAATGAAGAAGGCCTTTGCCGAGGTTTGGAAGACCAGTCAGGAGCAGAATGTCGACATGCGGACCGGAGCCTACGTCTATGCAATAGGAAAGGTCCGAGACGCTATGCAGATCCGAGGCTGGGTCTAGAAGCTAACGGTATACTGTCAGTCCAGCAACGCGGTAAGTTTTCGCTCTTCGCGGGCTTCATCAGCCATAGCGTCCATGGCCATCTTATGAGTGACCATGTCGGTATCCCTTGTCTTGCTTGCGAGCCGCTGGTAGAATTCAAGCGATGATCTTTCAAGCTTCAAGCTTTCCTTAATCATCGCTTTCAGATCGTTTCCCCTTCGCGGCGGGTCCGAATACGAAAAGAAAGCTTTCTTCTCCCACTCTACCGGTCTTGATACGGGTATTCCTCCCAGTTGGATGATTCTTTCCATGAATCTTGAAGCGTGATCCCATTCTCCGTCAGCCATTTCCTTGAAGAGCTTGGAGAGGGGCAGTGAACTGATTCCGCTGGCTATCTTGCTCAGGTAAAGGTATCGGAAGGCTGCAAGGGTTTCTCCGGCAAGAGCTTGGTTGAGGTCATCGAGAAGCGTCGGTTCCTTCTTGACTGACAAGACTGGTCGAACCAATGCGTAGCCCCCGGGAGTCTTTTTAGCCTTATTCCAAACAGCCAGAAGTTGTGGAAATCACAAAAGGTAACATCGTGGAGGAACGGGATTCTGAACGTGTCTAGCCAGAGGACGTCATCGCGATTGAGCGCATACTTGACGCTGATTCGCCCTCCAAATACCATCATGATCGGACTAGCGGTGATTATTGGAGAAGTGATAGCAATAGCGCCTAAGCTTCCCGGAATTCAAGCGGCCCTTTTCGGATTCCTGACCGCCTCGTTGATGATGGCCGGGACGATGGTCGCTAACGACGTATACGACATCGAAATTGACAGGGTGAATAGCCCGCAGCGGCCTCTACCCTCCGGAATTGTCAAGTCTCGAGAAGCCATCATTTTGGCAGCAGTACTATCCGCGGCAGCGATAGGATTCTCCGCTTTCCTCGGTCTATGGACATTTCTGATTGCAGTTCTCGCGCTCGCACTGATGGTCTACTATAACACAAGAGGAAAGAAAACCGGGCTGATTGGAAATGCGGTTGTAAGCTTCAATGTCGCCCTGCCTTTCTTCTATGGAGGGCTGGCCGTCAATTCGATCAGACCATTGCTCTTCATTTTTTCAGTTGTCGCCTTCCTTGCAAACTTTGGACGGGAAATCGCGAAGGGAATAGCTGACGTGAAAGGCGATAGCATCCGTCAGGTCCGGACCCTAGCGGTAATCAGGGGCCCAAGGTCTGCAGCGTTAGCATCTTCCGGGTTATTCGTGGCCGCAGTTCTGCTCAGTTTTCTGCCTCCGTTTCTTGAGAACGTCTCCCGGCTTTATTTTCCGCCGGTGATAGCCGCAGATATCGGCTTTCTCTACTCAGCATATAGATTGGTGAGTAATCAGAGTTCTGAGAACGTTCGAGCCGTCAAAGGGCATGTTCTGGTTTGGATGCTGTTAGGGCTTGTGGGTTTTCTTCTGGGCGGCGCCGCTCTCCTTTGACTTGGATAGATCGAGCAACAATTCTCTCGCCCTGTCCAAACGGATCTTCCGTTCAGCGACCATCTTGTCCGCTACCAGCTCGATCAGATCTCCTTGAGCCCCAGCCATCGCTGCAATGTTTCTAGCGTGGAGAGACATGTGTCCCTTCTGAATCCCCTCCGCTGCTAACGCGCGCAGTGCGGCCATGTTCTGAGCTAAGCCCACCGAGGCCATAACTTCGCCGAGTTCGCGTGCTGTCTTTACTCCTAGGATCTTCAGGCAGATCTTCGCTATCGGGTGTACGGCAGTTACTCCTCCAATGATTCCGACAGCAGCTGGGATCTCGATGGTCCCGACAAGGTTTCCTCTGGAGTCCTTCTTCCATGTTGTGAGGGGGGAGTAGTGTCCCGATCGTGCTGCGTATGCGTGAGCCCCTGCCTCTATCGCGCGGGTGTCATTCCCGGTGGCTAGGCAAACAGCAGTTACGCCATTCATGACTCCCTTGTTATGGGTTGCACATCTGTACGGATCAGCCGCTGCAAATGCATATGCTTCGACAATCCCGTCTACGATATCCTCTCCCCCGAGTGCTTCCTTCGAAACGGTCGTTGTCGCGGTAGCGACCCGCCGATCGGCTAGGTTGGAGATGATCCGAAGTCTGGCTTGTCCCTTGGAGATTTTTTCTAGCATTGGTGCCACTGCTTCGGCCATGGTGTTGACGACGTTGGCGCCCATGGCGTCCCGGCAGTCGACCAGAAGCTCTGCGATGACCAACGTTCCGACTTGGCTGGGTAGGATTCTGACGCGGAGGTTTTTTGCCCCGCCCCCCATCGAGAGCAGTGTCGGATCCTGCTGGTTCGCCTTTTCGAGGATCTCTCTTCTCGCGGAGAGAATTTCCTTTTCAGCTTCTTTCGGCGAGGGACATTTCACGATCTGGATCTGACTAATCATCACCGGTTCGGTGCTCGTGGCTGTGAAGCCGCCAGTAGGTCGTGCCATCTTGGCCGCGTTACTGGCGGCGGCGACCACTGATGGCTCTTCGATCGCCATCGGTACGAGGTAGTCTCTGCCGTTCACAAGGAAGTTCGTGGCGATTCCGAGAGGGATTGGGAACATGCTGATTACATTCTCGATCATTCGCTGAGCAGTCGCGCTCGGCATTGTTCCGCCTGCAAGGGTCTGTTCTTCCTCGGAGGTTAGACCTGCGAACTCTCGGACGATTCTGAGTCTCTCCCCCATGGGGAGCTTGTAGAATGAGGCTAGAGTTGAGCTTCTCTTCAGAATAGACGTCTCCAATTCTTTGACGTACTCGATTGTCCTATCCTATTCTTAGGATGGACCAAGGTTTTCGATTCTTAGTTTCTTGAACGCGATTGGAAACCATGGCGTGTATCGGCCCGGGTTCCTTTCCAAGTCCTTTTGGAGTTCGGTGAGGGTGACCCATTTCCAATCGTCCACTTCTTCCGGATTCGGTTTCGGGTTTCTATCGTACTGTCCGACAAAGACGTGGTCAAACTCGTGTTCTGTCAAGCCGCTCTTTGGATCGGTCGCCTTGTAGACAAAACTGAAACTCTCTTTCAGCGGAGTATCAAAACCCAGCTCCTGCTTTAGCTTTCGATGGACGGCATCCTCCAGTTTTTCACCCTTGACCGGATGACTGCAACATGGGTTGCTCCAGAGGCTCTGAAAGTGATGCTTCGCCTTTGCTCTAAGCTGGAGGAGCGCCTCCCCCTTGGAGTTGAAGATGAAGATGGAAAAAGCTCTGTGCAGCTTTCCGCCGTCACGATGAGCTGCTAACTTCTCCTCATATCCGATCGGATTATCCTTCTCATCAACTAGAACTATGATTTCAGGCACTCTTCGTTTCTCCGTTTGTTGAGCTGGGAAACGCTCTTTTTCTGCTTTTCCGAACCGAACTCTGCGGGATTATTCGACCCCTTTTGGATCAAGGGATACGTTGTAGAGCGTTCCTCCCTTCTTCCGTAGTTTCCTTGCAACGTTGGACCGGATCTTGTCATCATCGACCAAGGCTATGATGCATCCCCCGCCTCCCGCTCCTGTGAGCTTCGCTCCGAGTGCTCCCGCCTTCCGAGCCTCAGCCACGAGTCCATCTAGGCCCGGTGTCGAAACACCGATCTGACGGAGTAATTCGTGGTTCCTATTCATCAATAATCCTAGCTCGAGATCGTCTTCGCTCCGCAAAGCCTTGATCACTGCATTCGATATCGTGGTGATCTCGTCTATGTGTCTTTGAAACCTACCTATTTGTTTCTGAGATCTCTTGACAACCGACCCCACTAAGGCTTTGGTTGACCGATGTACTCCCGAGTCGCATACAAGAATGCTCGGTGGACGTTTGACATTGAGCGCCTTGATGCTCGAGGGTTTTCTGAACTGTATTATTCCGCCATAGATGCAAGTTGCTTGATCGATTCCCGAGGGTTTCCCGTGAAGATAATTTTCTGGGATGAAAGCAAGCTTGAAGATCCCACGCCGGTCGAGCTTAGCACCTCTTGATTTGGCTACGGCCGAAATGGTTGCGACTGTTGTGGACGCGGAGGAGCCGAGGCCTGCGCCGATCGGAATCTGGCAACTCGCGTCTAGATGGAGGCTTCTATCTCTTGACTCTATGTGGTCGAGCGTCGCCTTCGCCGCGAGGCGCAGTGGTTCTAGTAGCTCTTGTTTCTCGCTAGCCGGGGGCCTCTTGTCGGCTTTGCTGACTAGATGAAGTGGAATGTCAGCGGTTACTTCGATCTGGCCGCTCTGGGACGGTCTCACCTCGATTTTTGAGTAGAGATTGACCGCCATGGCAACTGCCGGTGCGCCGAGGACGACGAAGTGCTCTCCTGAGAGGATTATCTTTCCGGGTGCTCTTGAGGATGCAGTCAATGGAGAAGTTGATGGCGAGGGTGAGCTCACTTCGTAAATGCGATTGCCGCATACCCGACCACTGAACGCTTGTCTCCTGCTGTGTCTCCACTGGTCTGGTACGACAATAGCTTGGCATGTTTCGCTCCTAGAACTTTGGACGCATGTAGGACGGCTGTGACGGGACCATATCCGCAAGCCGACACGTGATTCCCCTCGATCGTGTCCTGGAACTTCTTCTCATCCATTTCTAGCACGGCCTGGATTGCTTCCATGTCCTTTTTCTTCGCCGATTCGTGGGACTCGTAGTGGGTCCAATCTGATGAGGCGATAAGCATCGCGCCCGTTTCCGCAGATGCCCCGGCGATCGCGTTGCCTATTTCCTTGCTTGTTTCGAGGTCTTGGAGCATCATGCAGATAGGTACGAACTCGAATCGTCTTGGATAGATGAATTGTAGGAAGGGAATCTGCACTTCTATCGAGTGCTCTGTTCGGTGCGCCTCATCCTCAACATCGATCAATCCAGATCGGCTAACAATCGAGGATGCTAGGGACTTGTCGAGGGGAACGTCCCCGAGGGGAGTTGCCCATTGCCCATCCGTCATTGTCGAGACGCCGCTGCCGTAGCCGGTATGGTTTGGGCCCAGTATTATCACGGACTCTCTCAAGCCCGATGAGGCCAATCGATAGTAGCTGTTTGCGGCGACAGGCCCGGAGTAATCGTATCCCGCATGTGGGACGACAATCCCCACGAGCTGGTCATCACGTGTCGATGGAACAGACGGTATTGATCGTGGTCCCAGCGCATGCAGGAAACAGTTCTGTATGTTGGTCCGAAGCTCGCCTTCGGTGTCAGGATAGAAGGTGCCTGCTTGTGCGGGCGGACGTGTTCTCACGCCTCTCCAGCTCGTCCCATGGGCATGGCGGCAAGCTTTGTTTCAAAATCATCCACCGTCTGAGAAATCGTTCCGTCTTGGGGAAGTTCTCCTCTCTCTCTGAGCACCTGTCTGGCGAGTAGCCAGTAGACGACGGCTAGAGCTCTCCTTCCCTTGTTGTTTACAGGGATCACGAAATCGACCCCGGAAAAGACATTGTCGGTGTCACACAGGGCAATGACGGGCACACCTACTGATGTTGCTTCCTTGATTGCTTGCCAGTCGGCACGCGGATCTGTGACCAAGACGACCTGCGGCTCCGCGTGGTGAGGCTGTAGAGGATTAGATATCAGTCCAGGCATAAATCTGCCAACTATCGGAACTGTTCTCGTGACCTCTGCGAACTTTTCCACGGGCGTCTTGCCATAGAGGCGGGAGGATACGGCCAGCACTCTTCCTGGGTCGAATCGGCCCATGAATCTGGCGGCTACCCGGATCTTCTCGTTTGTATCGCCAATATTGAGTATGAACAGGCCATCCGGACGGACTCTGAAAATGTACCTCTCCATATCTACGGTCTTGATCCGTGTGCCTATGTGGAGGCCAGCGGCCAAGAGCTCTTCCAGAGAGAGAAGGAGATTCTCCGCTCTCGGTATTGCTTCTCGATCTTCGATGTCTTGGCTTTCCAAGATAGTTCCTCGTCTAGATAATCTCGGCTCGTTTCTTTGCTGAGACTTGGGGGTACTTTAGGAACTCGTCGATTATTTCGACATGAGTTATGAGCATTCTTCGGCAGCAGTACCGTCGGATCCCTAGTTCGTCCAGCACCTTGATGGGTCTGTCGCCTGCTCTAACCCTGAGACTGAAAGTTTCCCATTTGTCGGCGATCTGCTTGCCGCAGGTGAAGCATCTTACCGGGATGATCATTTCATTCTTACCTGTACGATTTCTGTTTTCTTCGTCGTGCGCTTGGCCCGCCGAACTTCTTCGGTTCGGCTACTCGTTGATCCCCTGCGAGCATTACTCTGTCGAAGGCAATGAAGTTCTTTCTTAACTCGCTGCTCTTTGTCCAGGAGGCGAGTGATCGTGCGATCGCGATTCTGGCTGCCTCGGCTTGGCCCATGAAACCTCCGCCATTGACGGACACGCGGATGTCCACTCCCTTGGCGCGGTCCCCCGCTATGATCAGCGGTTCTTGGATCTTCATCCGAACGACCTCGGGACTAACATAGTCGAGAGAATGATCGTTAAAGTAGATTCGACCCTTTCCAGGTCTGACGACAGCACGGGCAATCGCGGTTTTTCGTTTACCCGTTTCGAGAACAGGCTTCTTCTTCTCACTCAGGCGGGAATGCCCCCAATCTCTTCAGCTAGCTGAGCAACGGTGATGAAAGGAACTCTAAGCTTGGATGCGTTCGCGTGGGAAATGGTGTTGTAGGTTTTTCCCTCGTACTCTTTTGGAATCCCAATGTAGACCACGACTCGGTGGAAGGCCTCTTTTCCATGAGACTTCTTCCAGGGAAGCATTCCCCTGATCACTCTCCGGACGTAGTTATCCGGTCTCCTTGGATGAGTTGGAGCCTTATCCTGGTTGCCAAGGGTTCGCGTTTTCAGTTTTGTCTTTGCCCGGGCAACAACTCTGGCTTTCGTTCCAGAAATAATCGCGCGTTCAGCATTCAACACGACCATCTTCTTTCCTTCGAGAGCTTGCTTCGCAACGTAGCTCGCCATTCTTCCCAAGATCAGATTGGATGCGTCAACAACCTCTTCCTCCGGCGAAAGAGACGCAACTAGTTTCTTCAACTTTCAGTCATTCCTCCGAGTCCCTCTCCGAAGCCTAGTGATTTCGAATTGATAATCCGGGCGGCCTCCAGGACAATTTTTTCGGGAGGCATAGTTCCAGTCGACTCGACAAGGAATGTGAAGGTTCGCGCTTTCTCGTCATAACTGTAGGTTGCGGCTGAGACAGATTGCCATTTCGCGTGAACGTTTCCTCTTCCCAGTCTAGCGTATGCTTCGAGTTTGATTCTTTGGCCTGCGGTGAGTTTCACGATTGGGATCTTGTCGGAGACCGGCTTGACCTCAGGGTTCTCCGGCTTAAGCTGAGAAGAGTACACCACCTCGATCGGTTCGGAAGCTTCTATCTCCAGCGAGAATGATGCCCGGCACTTTTCGCAGCCTAACTCGCTCTTACACGTACACTCCTCGGGGAGGTTGTAAGAACCGTCGGTTGTGACCGGGACTAGTCCGAGTCGGTGCGCAAGGATCTCATCATACATAACGGAGTTGTTTTCAAGGATCATCACGTCGTCGATTGCCATCACCGGGATCTCCGAGATCATTATCCGGCGTAGCGCGTTGGCGAAGGCTGGTGAAACGTCTGAAAGCACGAAGCGGAGAGTCTCTTGTTCTTTGCTCAGGAGTTTGATGTCCATCTAGCTATCATGCTTCCAGGATGAAGGTGTCCCGGGCAAGCGGTCCGGACTTTATTTAAAGCTGACGAGAAAATGAGCCGAAAAACAGCAGTCAACGCAGAAACAGCTGTTCCAAGACGAACCGAACCCATGCTCGGTCGTCAGTTGCTAGACCGAGAAGAACAGGATTCCGAAGTAGATGTTGACGAGCCCGATAGCGATGGCGATGGGTGGGAAGGCAAGGACTGAACCTATGAAGTCAAAGAGGTCTTCAACAAACCTCAGCAAGGTGTAGATTGCGAGAGTTGCGATTAGGAAGACGATTATCAGAACAGTGGAGCTTGTGAATAGGGAAGGTAGGAGCGTTCTTAGAAAATAAGCTATGAGTAAGCCAAGAGCTAGTGAGATGATTGAGGCCCAGCGAACGTTTCGAATCGGGCGTGATATGAGTAGGATCCCGAGTAGGATCATGGCCAGTAAGAAGTACTTCAGGTAGGGGGAACTCGTTGCGGCTAGGGCATCTGAGATCGCGCCTGAGAGAAAGTTGAGGCCGAGAGCGTAGTCAATTGCGACTATCAGCACTACGATGCCGACAAGAAACCCTAGCACCGACAGCGCGCGGCCAAGCGATTGTGAGAAGCGCTTGAAGAGAGGCGCGCAGGCGCACAAACCTCCTACGACTAGTATTATGCCTGCTGAGAGGACCATGCACTGTCTTAGTGGCGAGGTGGTGCGTGTTGAGTTTAAGTGGCTTGCTACTTTTTCTCTGGTTCAGGTTCGGCTGCCAATTCTTCGTCTGGCTCAACCAGTTCGAGAGGCTGCTCAACCTGAATTTCTTCCTTAATCTCTGGTGAAACAACGGGGATTGCAGGCATAACGGGTGCAACTACAGGCGCCTCTTCTATGACTCTGGCAAGTCTCTTGCCTCCAGGGGCGGCGCGAGCAGGATGCTGCGCATTTGTTAGTGGGCTTCTCTGGTCGAAGGCGATTCTTGACTCTTCATCGCGCTTGACAATGTAGCTTGGTACTGATACGATCTCGTTTGCCACGCTGATGTGCCCGTGGCTTACGAACTGACGTGCCTGGTGGATACTCTTTGCAAGTCCCGACCGGTAGACGATCGTCTGTAATCTTCTCTCCATCAAGTCCTTAACATTGAGATCGAGGATGTTGTCAACGCCAGCAGATTCCGGTAGGATTCCGAGTCGGAAGAGACGCTTAAGGTATTGACTTTCGATCTGGGACGTCTGTTCCTCTGTCGCGCCTAGTAGGGATCTTGCTATACCTCGTATTTTCGAGAGCATCGTCTCATGACGTCTAAGCTCTCGCTTGTTTCTGAGACCGTACTCACCGAGCAAGTGTAATTCTGCCTCAAGTTGTTCCTTCCGCCAGGGATGACGAGGAGTCTCGTACGTCTTCCTTGGCTTCTTAGGGTCTCCCAAGTATTACTCCTTCTTCTCTTCCTTCTTCCCTGACGCGGCAGCGCGTGCCGCTTCCATGAGTACCTTCTTCTTGACACCCACAGCTTTTCCTGAGCGACCAGTGGTTCTTGTTCGCTGGCCTCTCACTTTCAATCCTAGAGAATGTCGGATTCCTTTCCAGCTCTTGATATCCTTCATCAGATCGATGTCGGCCTTGTTTCTGAGAGCGAGATCCGGCCCAACAAGGTGCATGTCTCGTCCACTCTCGATATCCTTTCTGCGATTGAATAATCGTGAGGGTATTCCGTGCTTGGCTGGATCCTTGATGATATCCTCTAACCTCGCGATCTCCGTCTCGCTAAGACCACCTATCCTCGCTTCCGGACTGATGTGAGCTACTCTCACGACAGCTTGGGCGAAATTTGGCCCAACTCCTCGTATCCTGCTCAGCCCGAACGGCACCTTCTTGGTCCCATCGACATCCGCTCCGAGTACGCGGAGGAGGAGCCGAAACTCTCTAGACATTGCGCTCACGCGAGGAAGAGGAAGCCTACCTCATCGCTTAATTTAACGTTTCGACTTTGCGACAGCTTTGCGCCTCACGAAACAAGCACTTAGCAAGTTTACGTCAGATCCGTTTTGAGTCTCGCAAAAATATCTCTCTCCCTCGACTGCAACTTTCTGTTTCGGTTGCAAACTTTTTTCTCCGGTGAAAAAGTTCGTCCAACGAAAATTTTCTACGGCAGCGGATTTTTTTCTCACCGGAAAAATTTACCGACGAACTCGGTCGATGTGTAAACAATTCTTAAATACGCCACGCGCCTTCTTGGCCATTCATCCGAAAAATATTCGTAAAAAGAGAAATCAACTCCAGAAATGTTCGGACCCCATCTTACACTGGATTTGTCGGAGTGTAATCCTGAAAAGCTCTCCGACCTTTCTTACATCTACAATCTCCTAGATGACCTTCCGGATGTTATCGACATGCACAAGATCACGGCGCCATACGTCTTCGTATACAAACCGAAAGGGAATCCGACAGAGTGGGGGATCAGTGGTTTCGTGATCATCGCCGAGAGCCACATCAGTATTCACACCTTCCCAGACAACAAGCATGCGTTCATGGACATTTTCAGCTGCAAGCAATTCGACATTCACAAGGCCGTCAACTACATCACGTCAAAACTTGAGGCTCACAAGGCGGACAAGAGACTCTCGGGAAGAGGTAAAGAGTATCCGCGCCAGGTTATGGCTGCAAGAGAGATAGTCGCAAGATCGCGTCCAATTCTCAAGCACTAGACAGTTTCCGGGAACACTTTTTTTTCCAGCAGAACACGATTGAATCGACTCGCCGATTGAGCACTACAACGAAACCTTAAATGACGTATTCTATCGGCGCTTGAACGTAGCTCCAGAAGTGAGACTGTGCCAACAATCGAAGTCGGACGTGTCTGCGTCAAGCTCAATGGAAGAGAGGCCGGCCGCAAGTGCGTCATTGTCGATGTTATCGACAAGAACTTTGTCCTAGTTACTGGACCGAAGAAAGTGAATGGAGTCCGTCGCCGTCGAACCAATGTCAAACACGTGGAGCCGACCGCTGAGACTATCGAGATCAAGAAGGGTGCAGCCGATGAGGATGTCGCCAAGGTAGCTGAAAAGGCGAAGAAGACAAACTACCTGAAAGAGATCGTCACGATCAAAGAGATCAGCGTAGCAGCGTAAAGCCAATCCGTCTGAGATCAGCCGATCCCAGCTTTACTGGTATGAGCTGACGAGTTCTTTGGCTATCACAGTTTAAGAACCAGAAACTGCTCCACCTCTGATGGAGAAAAAATCGGTTGTCACAAAAGGCGCCCTGGAACAAGTCACAGAAACTGCTCATCAAAATCGACGAGGAGACAGACCCGGCTTTAGGTTGTCCACCAGAGAAAAGGACGATTGATCAGCACATCAGATTCGGCTTGATCAACTTGGACAAGCCTTCAGGCCCGTCAAGCCACGAGGTCGTCGCATGGGTCAAACGTCTCCTGCGGTTGCACCACGCTGGCCACGGTGGAACTCTAGAGGCCCCCTTTCGGGCCGGAGTAATCCAATGGTCACCGGAGTTCTTCCGCTAGCTCTCGAAGACGCTACCAAGACGATCCAGGCATTCCTCCTCACCGGGAAGGAGTATGTCTGCGTCATGACCATACACGGCGACGTTGACGAGACCCGAATCCGCGGAGTATTGAATGAGTTTGTCGGTGAAATATTCCAGAAGCCCCCTGTGAGGGCCGCGGTCAAAAGAGAAGTCCGGAAACGAACAATCTACTCGATCGATGATGTGGAAATTGATGGACGACAAGTTCTCTTCCGTGTCGCTTGTCAAGCGGGAACCTACATCCGGAAACTTGTCTACGATGTCGGGGAGGTTCTCGAAGTAGGTGCACATATGCGAGAGCTCCGAAGAACAAGATCCGGATCTTTTACCGAAAAGGACATCCACTCTCTCTACGATGTCCTCAAACTATCTCAGGCTTCCCCTGATGAAAGAGAAGAGATGGTCAGGCAAATCGTTAGACCGATGGAGGCCGCTTTTGACTATGTTCCGCGAATCTACATTCGCGACTCCGCGGTCAGTTCGATATGTCACGGTGCTGACCTCGCTGTTCCAGGGATAGTCAAGCTAACCGAGGGAATACGCCCCAAGACTTCGATCGCGCTTTTCACACTCAAGGGAGAACTTGTTGCGCTATCGAGAGCGTTTATGGGGAGCGAACAGATGATGAAGGATGAACGCGGGCTCGCCGCCAAGACAGTCAGGGTGATCATGCCCACCGACACGTATCCCAAGCTCTGGAAGCCAAAGCATAGCCGTCCTGTGGTAAGCCAATTCAATTGACAAGCTTGAGCACGAACAAAGTTACTTTCGTCTGCAACTGTGGCGACGAGATTACAGTCGAGGTAAATCCTGATCAAGAAAACGAGGTTGTATGCTCAAAGTGTGGCCAGCAATATCGATTCTTTGGACAAAGCGTCTTGAGATTTGGAAGTGGCTCAGAGAGTGGGGGGCAGTGAAACTGCTACTGCGGCTATCCATAGTGGAATTGCAACAGCTGCCCAGACCCTTCGGTCCCAGGTGAAAACCCTCTGGCCATCCAGTATGAAAAAGGGAATCATGTTGAACGCACCAAGCAATAGGTTGATCCGAAGACCCACTTGAAGAAAGTAGAAGCTATGGCCGACCACGACGTCTCCGACCCCGAGAGCGGTGGAGACAACGAGGGCTAGGCCGAATAATGCGGCGCCCCCTATATTGACAAGGGGTCCGACAAGCGATATTATCCCGTTTGCCTTCCGGTCGATTCCTTCGCCGAAGTAGCTTGACCGGGACGCGATATAGACTGCTCCCGGCGCGGCGAAGATGAAGTTACCTTGGGAGATCGCGGCGAACAAGAGAGCCATGATTGCACCAACGGTCCATAGCTTGAATTCCGCCCAGCATCCATATCGCTGGGCGCTGACCTTGTGAGCGAGCTCGTGTCCGAGGAAACCTGTCCCTATCACTACCAGTGTGAGCAGGAAAATTTCCGAGATCTCGAGTGGTCTGAGGCCACCGAACATGTATCTCATCGAGAAGCTGAGGCCGAGAACGAGGAGAGCCGCAGTCAGAGCGTAGAGTTCTCGGCTGGATAGCGATGATAGTTTGGGCGCTCTGATGAGTCTTAGGTTCGCTCCTGAGGAGCGCTGTTCGACCCTGATGATGGGTTTTGGGGCTCGTGCTTGTTGGATGTTGGGGCACTGATGGTTTTCGGGGAGTCGGTGGAGAACGCAGTGGACGCGGCCGCAGTATCTGCATACGTAGGGGATGAATTCTTCTGCCCCGCAGACGGCGCAGCCTTCCATGATTGTCCAGTGATTGTCTGCTTTCTCACTTAAAATCGTGCCTGCAAGAGGGGAATACTTCGTAGTAACGACTGTGTGTGTTGGTTGGTTACGCGAGGCTTAGAATTGAATCTCGCGACTTGGGGAATTCAAGGGTGGCGTCCCCCGGATGCGGACACTGCCATTCGCCCGTTAAGGGTTGACGGCTGGCCCGCACCCACCGCCACTCTATTTCCTACTTCTCCAACGATCATTGTCTCGCTGGGCTTTTTCGCGTCTGTCCAAAGGGGAAAATAGTCCCATTGGTCAAAGGGCAAGACTGGGCCGGGATTCCTGAGCCTGGTACAGGGCAGTCCACATCGAGAATCGTGGGCCTAGGCCTGGAAAAATAGGCTCCTGTCAGCCTGTGGTCCTTGCGGGCCGCGTGGGTTCAAATCCCACTCCCGGCGCCATTACATCCGCCTGCAGGTCGACATGTGACACAGCGTCGCGTGTTCACAATTTTTTTTGCAGTGGAGTAGTAATCCCGGCGGTGGCACGAACTGGTGGAGCCCTTCTTCCATCAAGGGACCAGGGCTGACATCTTGATCTTGGAAAGATAGTCCTTTCCATCCGAGAATCTAGTCTCCCACTGCGGGTTTATCCCGCCACTTCGATCGGTGATGACCAGGGAGGCCTGTGTCTCTCCCAGACTCGGAGGACATCTGGGGGGAGCCTCGCAATCCCCACAGGGGTCATCTTCCCTTCGCTAATTAGCTTCCAGGACCCTCGCTATGTCATACTTCGACCAGTTGGACCCCTTTCGCCTCGGAGAATACCGTATCACCATCTTTCATCATCTAAGCGTTTGTACCATCCATCAATCCAACCGAAACACAGAGCCTCCTCGCGAGCATGGCAAGATGGAAATCTTTCGTTCTTCGGGGGCCGCTTGTAGATTACTAACAGCGTCGCAATTTTGGTGGCATGGTTTTTTCAAGCCACTTCCGCCAGCGCTCTCTTGAAGTGAATCTAAGCGCTCCCTCTACATCTCTCACACTGCTAGGCCAATCCCATTCAGTCTAAAATGCATTCTTGAGTGGGATGGGCAAGAAATAGGGCACGAAGCGCGGAACCACACGTTCCAGCTCCTATGCCACTCCAGGCGCCCAGAACAAATCCAGTCTCGGCTGGAAACTCTCACCTAGGATGTTCGGGTTTCTCTCCTGCGAATATACAATCTAACGATCCCAATACGCGCGAGTCCCTATTTGACAAGTCCTAGCTCCGAACCTGAAGAGGATCAGTACTTGACGATATCACGCTGGCGTGAGACCGAGAGGGCTCACATGATCAGTGCGATTCATGAGATGATAGAAGAGACCCGGAAAAAGGCAAAGTCCAGACGCGCTCCAGCGAACGAGAGAATCAGGTGGACGCGTCTTGCAGGTCAGCTAATTTGGTACAAGGACTCCATTCTAAGGAGAATGACTCAGGAAGCGATGGAGAGGGAACTCATAGTCTTGAAAAAGCAAGTCCTCAGGAAGAAATCCGAGGAAAAACCTCCGCCTGGCTACATGTTCTTCGGAGAGCCACCCACCAAACAAGAGCCAACGAACAAGACGGATCAGTCGGCGATTCTGCACCGAACAAGGCGAGACAAGGCTACAATCAGCCCCGATCCCGATTCTATGCAAGCGATCTTCTAGGGCACGATATTTCACGCTTGTCGCTACGGGAATATGCACACATCGAAAAATCACAGACACGCCGATAATGCCCCCTTTCTCTAAAACAAGCCCAGAATCCAGCCCAGACAGAAAGAGGGTTTTGAAAAGAATTTCTTATAACTTTTGCAGAGTCCCCGTGTGCCAGAGCGGACGAGAGGAGAGCTAGAAGCAGTGAGATGCTGTGAGGTGCTGGTCTTTTTGGTGCGGGAGGTGGGATTCGAACCCACGAACCCCTACGGGACAGGCGCCTCAGGCCTGCGCTTCCACGACCCCCGAATCGAAAGGGTCTCTTTGACCTGGCTTGGCAACTCCCGCAAATACTAGAGTCCCGGAGTGCACTGGAGCAGATGCAAGGCCCTAATTGGCTTTCCCCGCCCCGACCCCAAACCCCGGTTTCGATCAAGAGTACTGGAAAAACGTTTAATTCCGCCGTGACCCGGTCCCACGAACACTCAAACTAGAGCATGCTCTAGCAGCAAAGAAAACCATACAGTGAACCCCCAGCCATGACCACAGCAAAGAGAAAGACACGAAAACTAAGAGGCTCAAGATGCCACGGATGGGGACGCTCAGGCCAACACCGAGACTCCGGCATGCTAGGCGGACACGGCAACGCTGGCTGGAAACGGCACAAGTGGTCCGCCGTAATACGGTACGACCTCCAGATGGGAAGCAGAGGCTTCCACCCCGTCAGGCAGAAGATAACCAACGCGATCAACGTGAGCGACCTCGTTCTCCAGTTAGACCGGTTGATAGAAGAGGGATCCGCGAAACAAGCCGGCAACATGCTCGAGGTTGACCTTGGAAAAGCAGGATATCAGAAACTGTTGGGAAATGGCGGGATAAGCCAGCCGCTGAGAATAATTGTTGCAAAGATCTCCGAGCGTGCCCAGGAAAAGATTGGAAGGGCAGGCGGAGAAATCGTCCTCCCAACAAACAAGAAAGAGGACTGATCCCCAACGGTCAGGTTCATAGAGCTATTCCAACCCCTGACCAGAATACTGCCCGGAGTAAGATCGCCAACAAGAGACGTCGGCTTCACCGAGAAACTGATCTGGACCGCAATCACACTCGTCGTCTATCTGATAATGGCCGAGACCCCCATTTACGGAATCACACACACCGGCAACATCAACGACCAGTTCGGCCCCCTACGAGTCATATTCGCATCCAACCGCGGAACACTAGTCGAGCTCGGAATCGGACCCATAGTCACAGCCGGCCTAATCCTCCAAGTCCTCTCCGGCTCGAAGATGATCAACGTCGACTTCTCAAACCCCGCAGACAGAGCATTGTTCACAGGCGCCAGCAAAGTACTATCGGTATTCATGACGATCTTCGAGGGAATAGCCTTCTTGATAGGAGGAGCATACAACGTCACAAACACCGCTGGACAGCTAATCACGCCTAGTCTACAATCTCAATTCCTGATTCTTACCCAGCTCGTGGTCGCAGGAGTCGTCATCATCCTATTGGATGAGATGCTTCAGAAAAAATGGGGATTCGGCAGCGGCATCAGCCTCTTCATCGCCGCCGGAGTCTGCCTCTCCATTGTATGGAGCACCATCGGACCAATAGCACCAGTGTCAGATGGAAAATATCTCGGCGCGATCTTCGCCTTCGCCCAGTCCATAGGACCAGTCCTATCGAACCCGGGAAGCTTCTCTGCATGGCAGAGCGCACTCTACCGAGGAGGAAGCGGACTTCCAGACATGATCGGACTGTTCACAACACTCGGCGTATTCGTCCTCATAATCTACCTCAACGGGCTACGCGTCGAAGTCCCAGTCTCGTACGCCCGATACCGAGGCTTCAGAGGACGCTTCCCCATCAAGTTCTTCTACGTATCAAACATACCCGTCATCTTCGCAGCCGCCTTGTTCGGAAACATCTTCTTCATCGGACAACTGCTCTTCCAAAGATACAATCCCACGTGTTCGAGCACGGGACTGAACTTCTGGCTAAGCCTATTCCCAGGCTGCTTCGTACCAACTAGCGCAACCAACCAACAACTCGTCCCCAGCAAAGGACTCGCATACTACACCTTCGCCCCGAGATCCATCACCGTCGTGCTGCAGGATCCCATTAGAGCCGCAGTCTACATGGGCATATTCGTCCTAGCCTGCGTCTTCTTCGCCGTCACATGGGTCGAAGTCGGCGGCATGGACTCTAAGACAGTTGCGAAGCAACTGATCGACTCCGGAATGCAAGTAGAAGGATTCAGACGCTCCGGCACCACCATAAGACAGATCCTCGACCGCTACATCCCAACCGTAACCGTTATCGGAGGAATCGTTATCGGCACAATCGCGGCAGGCGCCGACTTCCTCGGCGCCTTCGGCACCGGAACCGGAATACTACTGACAGTAGGCATCATCGAACAATACTACGAGATACTGGTGAAGGAGAGAATTACCGAGATTTACCCTGGAGTCAAAGGATTCCTCGGACAGTGAGGCAGGAAAATTGTCACGCACCATCATAGTAGCAGGTATACCTGGGGTAGGCAAGACCACCGTTCTCCAAGAACTGGAAACCGTCGCACGTGAAAAGAACATCCCGTTGAAGATCATCAACTTTGGAAACGTGATGAACGAGCTATTCAAAAAGCGCGGAAGAACAGTTCATCGTGACCACATGAGACGCCAAGACCTTGAACTCCAAGCCAAGGTCCAAGAACAGGCCGCGCGCCAGATCGGAAAGACAGGAGGCAAGTCCGCCCTCGTGGTTGACACTCACATGTTTGTCAGGACCAAAGATGGAATATGGCCGGGAACACCGCGAAGAGTCTTGGAAGCACTTGACCCAGGTCTGATCATTCTGATCGAAGCCGATCCCGAGGATATCGCCAAGAGAAGGAACGCAGACCGAACCCGCGAAAGAGACAGCAAAACCGTAGACGAGGCCCGCGCAGACCTAGAATGGTCGAGATACATGGCAAGCGCCAACGCCGTCCTCGCTGGGGCCCCCATCCAAATAGTCCTGAATCCTGACGGACATCAGAGACGAGCGGCGGAAGACCTACTCGCGCTAATTCAGAAGCGGACCCTACAATGAGCTTCATAGACGATATTCTAAACACATTGGCCGCACCTCTCCTCCAATACGATCATCCTCCATCCTCAACACTCATGGTACTCGCGGCGGCAATCGTTCTCTCTCTGATCACAATGTCCGCTAACAGGTTCCTTGTCAATTACAAGATGATTGCTAACTCAAGACGAGAGTATATGGCCTGGACAAGCGCAGTGCGGAAGGCCAAGAAAGAGGGAGATGAGAAGGCGCTCGAGAAATTGATGAGGCGACAATCTGCTATGATGAAGATGAGCTCGCGATCAACCTTCGAGCAGTTTAAGACATACCCGATTACGATCATTCCTTTTCTCTTGATCTACTATACCGTAGTCAGAGCGATTGGCTCAATCCCGGTAGCATACGCACCGCTCGTGCTACCATTCACCACACCGACTACAAACGGCGTCTATTCAGTACTGTCCCTGTTCTACTGGTATCTAATCTGCTCATTCACTCTGAGCATTCCATTGTCAAGGCTGTTTGGAGTCCAATCTTCGTTCTCGATGACTCCAACAACGGGGGACTCTAGTTGACGCGACCATCGCAGAGGACGAGCGGGCGTCGAAAGAAGGTGCTTACACTACCGTCGGGTATTCGGACTATCCACTTTGAAGCGAAGGCACATCGGACCGCTCAATGTTCTCGATGCGGATCTGAGTTGCATGGAGTGGTGACAGGGAGACCAGTCGGGGTGGCAAAGAGCTCGCGCGTTCCCTCCCGTCCATTCGCAGGAGTGCTGTGTGGCAACTGTTTGGCGTCTGAGATTAGACGAGTTGCTCGCGCGTCAGGTTCCACCGATTGATTGTGACCGTTAGCGGGCCACACGGGTCTGGTAAATCCACATACGCTGTGAAACTTGCGGGATCACTTGGTCTCCGCCATGTGTCCGCTGGAATGCTGTTCAGAAAGCTAGCTGAGGAGAGGAAGGTTTTACTGGAAAAATTCCAGGAGATGGCTGCCGCCGACCCGAGCATCGACAGGTCAGTGGATGAAAGAACCATGCTAGAGGCGGAAGGAGGCAGCGTGGTATTGGATGGGCAGCTAGCAGGGTGGGTATTGAAGGAGGTTTCTGACCTCAGGATCTTGTTGACCGCGCCTCTAGTGGTGAGGCTGGAGAGGATTGCGGCCCGAGACCGCATTAGTCTCGAGGAAGCGCGAAGGCAGACCTTGCACAGGGAAGGAGTGCAGGCGGAGAGATATCGGAAACATTACGGGTTCAGCGTCGATGACTGGTCGATTTACCACCTAATCCTCGATACGAGCTTTGGCTCCATAGAGGACACGGCCAAGATCCTTCTTGCCGCGGCTGTGACAGCTAAGAACGCCAAAACGGGGAAGAGCCCGGAGAAGAATCCAGGCCCCCAGCCGATTCCGGCAGGCACTAACCGGCCATAAACCAACTCCACTACGACGAAGTAGGGCTTTGCCGAGTGAACACTCAGAGAGCCCCTAGCAATGACTCTCTGACGGAGCTATCGTCCAGTAACAGCATGCTCATTCCGGGGAACAGAGTGATATCGCATGCCCCTCCGGAAACGACCCGACCTTGGCAGTCCAGAGCACAGAGCTAGTGGTTGAAGAGACAGGGAGCCGAGGCGCCGAACTCGTCTTTGGCTCCATTGACGGCTTGTTCTCCGTCCTAGGAATCATATCAGCGGCAGGCTCTGCAGCCCTGATACCAGTCCAGATCTTCGCAACGGGCGTAGGCGGAGCGGTTGCAGGCGCGCTATCTGTTTTTGCAGCGGTCTACCTATCTGAAACGCATGAAAAGAAGACGCAGTTGCTGGAGGCGATAACGCGGACAAATCGCCAGCGGTCAAGACAAACCAATGGCAATAAGAAAAAACCTATCCCCCTCACAACAGAGCATCCGAAGGTCCACCGATTGCTAGGAAAGATCAACCGGAGAGCATTAGGATCTGGAATAGTCACGGCTATTACATCCGCCCTTGCATCACTGGTGCTGCTGTTTCCACTGGTACTCTTCCCCGAAGCTTATGCGGTAACGGCGTCCATAATCATCGGAGTCATGATGCTCTTCTTGCTTGGAGCATTCCGAGGAATCACCCTGAAACAGTCAGCCGCGAAGTCAGCGATGAAAATGGTAATCCTAGGAATTCTCGTAATCCTGACGAGTAAGCTCTTAGGGTCCTACGTGCTAAAACTCGTAACCTAGTAGCTACGGGATGCCTCCAGCAAGAATCTTCCCCAACTTTGAAGAATCAATATTGCCACCAGACACAATGCAAACAATTTTTCCAGACCCAGCTTTGCCCGTCATGGCTGCAGCAACAGACGCTGCTCCAGCGCCCTCTGCAACGATCCTGTTTCGCTCTATCAAGAGCTTAACAGCCAGGACGATATCCGAGAGAGAAACAACCAAGGGGAGGAGCAGATGTCTTGCTCGTTCCCACATCTCCGGCAGAACACTCTTTCCCCCGATACCATCAACAAAACTGGGAACTCTCTCGATCTCTTGGGCAGAACCAGCCGCGAAAGAAGCAGACAATGGCGCCGCGGTTTCTGGCTCCACAGCGTAGACTTTGGTCTGGGGCTTCTTCGCATGGATCGCTGAGGCGATGCCTATCGACAGCCCTCCGCCGCCGAACGGTATCACCACCGAGTCCACATCGGGTAGATCTTCCAAGACCTCCAGCCCAGCAGTTCCGTTTCCGGCCATCATTCGAACATCCGCAAAAGGATGGATGAACACCGAGCCCTTGAGAGGAGGGTAATGATGCGTTACGACTACATTCCAGACCTCGTCAAACGAGGCTTGAATGATCTTTGCGCCAAACCGCCTGATCGCTTCGAGCTTTGTCTCAGGAGCGTTATCTGGAACGATTACTGTGCATGGAATCTTGTTTTTCCGGGCCTCCCAAGCGAGTGCCTGGGCCATGTTTCCGGCACTGCAGGTATATACTCCGCGCTTCTTGGCATCTGGACCGGCAAGGGCGATCGCATTGCTTGCGCCTCGAACCTTGAAGGAGCCGGTGGGCTGCAAATTCTCCAATTTCAGAAAGATCTCTGCGGGTGCTTCGTCAACGTTCAAGCGGACGAGAGGAGATCGTAGAACTGCGCCCTTGATCCGTTCTCGAGCCTCTTCAATCAGGCTCAGGGGTAGCGGGCCGGGAATTTCTGAGACTGAAGAGGCCTTGTACTGCACGAACCGTCAGTTATCCACTGTTATCTCTCAACTCTTAAACACCCAAGAAGGGGAACCGACCGGGCGAATCGAATGAAGAAGGAAGCTGTGAAAACAGGCCCTGCACCGCTAGGTCTTCCTTTCTCGCCCGCGGTCAGGTTTGGAGAATTATTGTTTGTCTCAGGACAAGGGCCTATCGACAAGAGCGGGAAAGTCATCCTTGGAGATATCACAACCCAGACCAAGGCTACTCTAGAGAACCTCAAGAGGATCTTGGAAGCCGCTGGGTCCAATATGGACTGCGTACTCCAGACGACAGTATACTTGAGGGATTTAGCAGAGTATTCTGGAATGAACGAGGCTTACTCCAGCTTCTTCCATGATCCCAAACCAGCGAGGACGACCGTCCAGGCTGGTAACCTGCTCTTTGGGATGAAGGTGGAGGTCCAGGGCATAGCTTATGTCCCAGAGAAACAGAAACAGTAACCGTTAGCAGCGGCTTTCAGAAGGATTGTTTCTGAAGGACAGCAAACACCAGTTTCTCTATCTCACTACTGAGGGCTGGAAGACTAAGGCACCTCACAGAATCGAAATCTGGTATGTCCGACATCAGGGACGATTCTATCTCGTCTCGCAATTCCGTCACGAGGCTCACTGGGTACGGAACATCAAGAACCATCCCGGAATTTCGTTCGAGGTGGACAGTGACAAGTACTTGGGACTTGGCCGGATCATCGATCCGGATGATGAGCCTGAACTGGCTAAGAAGGTATCGGAGCTGATGGAGGCCAAGTATCAGTGGAGCGATGGACTAATCGTAGAACTTCGACCTGAACCTGGAGTCCTTCAGAAATAGTTCTCCCTCGGTTTCCCCTCGCAAATTCAGATAATCTAGCTACATACAGACTCGTCTTGTTTCGCCGAATCGCAAAGTCAAGGGGTTTGTGCTTATATCACGCGTTCACAGGTGTTCTCGGGAACTGCGTTGACGGTTTCAAGCCAGCTTTCTGAGGACAGGAGTGTGGAGCTCGTTGAGTTTCAACGCTTGAAGGGTTTGTCGGACAACAGTGCGGTTGAAGCTCTCGCGAAAGACCTGGGAGTTGTATATGTGACGGCGATCACGAGAGACGGCTGTTCAGGTTGTATGGAGCAGAAACCTTTGTTCCGAGAGCTTGCCAGAGAGATGACTTCGGATCTCGCTGAAAAAGTCCATTTCTCGAATGTTCATGTTCGTTATGTGGATAGTGATAGGGCGGAGTCTTGGGAGAGCAAGAGGATGTTTCGACACGCCGCGTATCCAACCTATCTGGTGCATGTAAGATCAAGGGAGGGTGTTCTGGAGGTCTTCAGGGCTGTGTACCCGACGATGGAGGAATTGAGAAAGCAGACGCACGAATCCCTTGACCTAGCGAAGTTCTACAAGGAAGAAGCGTAGACTGGAGAAACGTCTAGTTCATCGCGGCTTCAAGATCATACAGGCCAGCTAGAACTTCATGCATACCGGGGTGGTCGAATAACCGAAAGAATCCTCCTACAACGAGGAATAGACCGCCGAGCTGTAGACTGAGGACAGCTCGGGAGTAACCGAGCGTGCGGGAACCTAACAGGAGCGAGAAGAGAGTCAGGGCGAGGCCGAGGAAGGCGATAATCCTAGTTCTTAGCATGCGAGCACTACAGCATCAATCACAAGATATGGAACGATGCAAGTGGCTATAATGCTGACCCAACCTTCTCACGGAATAATAGTAAAAACAGAAAGGCGGATTGACCACTCTTGCGTTGCGAGGTCGAATCGCTTAGACCCCCCTCCTCCCGTGAATAGTTGCTGTCTGGCAGGGGTTATGGGCGAGACAGCCGATTCAGGGCACAGTTCAGGCGTGGACCGCATGGCGTTTTGTCGAGGCGTCAAGAACGATTTGCTAGGAAATCTAGGGGACGGCTTCCAGATTCGAAAAACAGGGCTGAAAAATGGGCGATATCCGAGAAAAATATGCGATAGAATATACTTTAGGCTTGAACCGCCTCCCTGCTGGTCTGATTTGACATGCCGAAAATCTTTCTGACAGTAGAGCTGAAGGAATTGCATGACCGGGCTAGCGAAGCAACCCAGTTCCTGAAATCGAACCTCGAGGGCAAAATGAAAACGAAAGGGACACAACTCCAGATCGAAGGAGCCCGACACAAGGAAGTCAAGCTGCAACTCCATAAGTTCCTTCATCATCAAGGCCTGGATCATTACAGAGTCCTCAGCCAGAGCGGGGTCCTAGAGGTTAGGCAGCCGGAGAAACATGAAATGCATCCGCTGGAACGTGGAGGCTCGCCACCGACTACGGCTCAGACGATGCCGTACTTGTTCCCGCAGACCCCGGTTCTGGGGCCGGAGAAAAAGAAAAGGGCCAAGCCGAAACATAAGCGGGAGTAAGGCTAGAGCGCTATTCGCCCTTCGAGGGCTCGCCTGGTTTCAAGGGGCCCACAATCTCCACAACGTAACCTTCAGGGTCCTTGAAGCCTGCTGCCCGGGTGCCCCAGGGCCGGTTCGCGGGAGGGTCCACGAACTTCACGCCCTTTGACTTGAGAGACCAGTAGACTTCATCGACATCGTTGACTTCTAGGTGCACTTCGATTGTTGCTCGGGAGAGGGGCAGGGCCTTGGTGAGCCGGTGGAACGCGAGCCGTGACCCTTTCGTGTCGAACATGACGAAGTTCTCATTCTCCTGGGCGACTGGAAGACCGAGAATTTCCTCGTAAAAGGCCTTGACCTGGTCGAAGTGAACTGCCCATAAGGTCACGTAGGAAAGCTTGGTCAGCCTCATGTGGGGATTCGAAAAACTGACTCGTCAGATCGCGACTATTAGCCTATTCCAAAGAGACCAGTAACCTGATCCTATCAGGATCTTCGGAGCTAGAACCGCCTAGTTATGTCCCTCCCACACGAGACCTCTGCTCATAGAGAATCACGATTCTCTTCGTCTTCTAGACGTAGAAGTCAAAGACGACGCAGGGATACGGGCTGAGAACATGACTCTATTAGGGGCGGCAACGCTATTACCGGGTATTATTTTTGACAAAATTCATGATGTCGCTTCGCGACGAGAATTATCGCGTCTTGACCGGCGCTGCAATAGATCGAGGGATTTCCGTGCAAGAGCTTCTCCGAGCCGTCATTATACCAGACTGGGTCAAGGAGACTCCCAGAGCAATAGTTGCCGAGAGCTGGCCCTCTATGAGAACCCGTCGCTAGCAAATTCGGCGCTGACAACACAGTCTTCCTCTCACCGTTCGAGTTGGGACGACTACGAACGATCCGGGCGAGCAAATATGGCGAAACAAGTAGTTCGCAAATGCGGCTTTACGACACGCTACCTTTTGACGATGAACCCGTGAAGCGCCAAGACGATAACAGATCTCGAACGGATGAAAGAGTTCGAGATGGAAAGGGCCCAGATAAGCCGAATTGAACTCAAGAAACCAGGCCTCTTAGGGACTGACCACATCATAATTGCTTCGAAGGAGGAAAACCAGAGAAGATTACTCTCCGCCATCGAATAGCCTATGATAGACTAATGACTCTCATGCAAGTCTTTAGCCCGGAACTAGTTAGCTCTTCTTAGAAGGATCATTCTGACAAGTGGATCGGCAGGAACCCTAGCAAATCTTAAAACAGCGCAGCCTTGCTTCTTCCAATCAAAGGCGCGTGAGTGGGGCCTTCCACCCGTTGCGCCATACAAACCCCGGAGTAGGGAGGCAAATGAGAAGAGAAACCAAAGATAGAATTGCAGTTTCCCGTTCGAGAAACCTCGCACTAGCAGCCGTATTTGCAGCACTCTACGCAGCACTGGTCATCGGATTCGCGCCAATCAGCAATCTTCCAATACAGGTGAGGGTCGCAGACGTTCTGATGCCTCTCGCCATTCTGTTTGGATGGCCAGTGATCCTAGGGCTGGGGATCGGAACCGTAGTCGGCAATTTCGCCGCGGATTCAATAACCGGATTCCCATCAGGCTCGCTTGGACTGGACATTGCAGGGGGAAGTCTCGTTAATCTTTTCGCGGGATTGCTAGCATGGAAGATTGGCCAGCGAAGATGGAGGATTGGCAATCGGAACGCGAGCTGGTTCACTGCTACCCTTGTCGAGACTGCGCTGATATCAGTAGTGGTTGGAGGCTACCTCAGCCCTGTTTTCTCGATACCGCTGGATCTATCGATTCTCGGCATTCTCGCGGGAGAGGTGGTGGCCATAAACATCGGCGGCTTTGCGCTTCTCAACATCACCGGAAGAGCAAGGAGCCTAGACCTCTTTAGATCATGGGGATTAGAGATCTACGAAACAGATCGAGACCAATAGTTTGTCAGCCAAGTCTTACTTGCTTGCCCTCAGCTGGCTTCAGATCAGATAGCCTAACCCCGACCAGCCTCATCTTCCGCCGGTCTTTCTCGAACTCTCTGAATAGCAACGTAACATAATCCCGAATTACTCCTAGGTCATCTGAGTACCCCGTATGAGTCTTTTCTCGGGTGAACGTGACGAAACCTTCGAATCGCACCTTGATGCCAACAGTGCGATACCACAAACCTTCGGCCAAAAGTCTGTCGTGAACTTCGCGACTTAGAGACTCCAACGCGTCCCTGACTACCGTCTTGTTCTGAACGTCTCTCTCGAATGTTTGCTCAACACTGATTGATTTCCTCAGTCCTCTCTCTTCCACCGGGGTCTCCTCGATTCCATTTGCTATAGCCCAGAGCCAGACCCCTCCTTTTCCGAACCAGTCTGTGAGCTTCTTCGCCTCTACGTCGCGAAGCTGACCGATTCTCTCGATTCCTTTGTCTTGGAGAAATTCAGTTGTTTTCTTTCCTACTCCGCTGATTTTATTGACGGGCAGCGGTTCTAGAAATTTGTCGACGTCTTCTGGTTGAACAATTGTAAGCCCGTCTGGTTTCTGCATGTCCGAGGCCATCTTCGAGATGGATTTGCTAGGTGAGATCCCAACGCTGACTGTGAGGCCTTCTCGAGCTTTGAGGGACTCTTTGAGTTTGGATGCTACAAGTTTGGCCTCATCATACGTCTTGCATCTCCTGCTGACATCCATGTAGGCTTCGTCAATGCTCGTCTGCTCAAAAACATCCGCAAAGCCCCGCATGATATCCATCACTCTTTCAGACGTTTCACCGTAAAGTTTGAAGTCGGGCGGGACGAAAACACCTTGTGGGCAAAGTTTCCAAGCCATACTAATGGGCATCCCGGATCGAACTCCGAACTTTCTCGCCTCGTACGAGCAAGAGGTGACAACTCCGCGACCTTTGCCGTTCTTCGGGTCCGCGCCCACGATCAATGGCTTATCCCTTAGTGAAGGGTCCCTGTGAATCTCACAAGAGGGATAGAACGCATCCAAGTCGCAGTGCAGTATGATTCTTGTTAGAGCACCGGGGGACATCTTCTAAGGTTCGTAGTATAGGTCGAAGCCCCGATGTCTTAGAGGTTTCAAAGTGCCGGATTCAGAGTCCACTCTTAGTCCCAGGCCTTCCAAGAACTTTGCTCCCAAGACAGGCCGAGCCCCGTCAAAGTTGACAGTGCGGCTCACGTCCTCGCGTCCGTGAGCCATTACGACGAGAGAGTAGACCTCGGACACGACACAACTGTCATGATCGAACTGAAGCCTCACCTTCAGAGACTCTGGAAGAGCTCCTACATCAAACAGGATCTCAGAAGGAAGGGTTGTGAAGAAAGCTTCTGGATCAATCCGAAGATCATGAATCCATATCTGGCTCTTCTTTCCCTTGATCAAGAGCTTTGCAAAAGTAACAGGCAAGGCAAGAACCAATTGGGGATTAGGATTTCCTGCCAAATAAGCCTCCAATGCACGCTATCCGGAATGACCTGTCTCAAGCTTCGCTCTAGAAGGTCGATTGGCCATTCTGGTTTAGAACAGCCAGGAACGGGTCGGTCTGGAATGTCCCCGCTTCCACGACATAGTTGGCAGTGAACAAAACCATCAGGCTTCCGCTGTTTGCTGCTGCTTCGAAATAGTCTCCATATTGGGGCACGACGAAGGATGACCCGAGGCCGGCTGGTGCTAGGTAGTTGTACATATTGGGGTCGGAGTCAGGCTCGTTTGACACTTTCGTAACTCGGAGCAGGTGGAAGTTTTGCCCGCCGTTACTTGAGATTGACGCGACAACATCGATACGGTGGTCAAATGGGTCGAACTGAGTAGTGTAATAGAGCACGTACAATCGTCCGGTTACGGAGTCGACTGTGACGAACGGCTGGTCATTTACTGCTGGCTTTGAGAGTGTGACTGGACTTGACCATATTACGCCCCCGTCGATGGATCTAGAGAAGAGTACTGCTGATCTCCCGCAGTTTCCAGGGTTGTCGGCTGCACCTCCCGTGAATACTCGCGGAATCACGTAGTAATGGCCGGAGATGCAGACTTGGACAGAGAAATAGAGGTTTCCGGACAGAGGACTTGTATCGGCTGTGATGCTGATTAGCCCGGCCGCAATTCTGAACTGTTCTGTTGCCCAGCCGACAACTACAGTGTCGTTTGGCAGTGTCGTCCCAGTACCCATGTAGCTCAGTATGTTCTCAGTCTGGCCGAAACCCATCCCGCCGGGTGGGGAGGAGCGCATTCTGCAATTTACTGGTCCGAATGTGATGAATGTGCCGAAGTTGCACCAAGCGACAATGACGTTGCCGTTCTTGTCCACTAGCGGGGTGGTCCATGCCACGAATAAGTCGCTACCTGATAAGACGGGCTGGGTTAGGCCCGACACTATCGTGCAACTCGTTAGGTTACCGTCGCAACGAGCCAAGTAACTAGAGCTAGTTCCGTCTATCACGAAGTGATCCCATCCAATGTAGACAGAGCCGAAGAACGGAGAGGATGGATCGTGATCCACTGCTATCCGATCCTTGTCCTCAAACGTGAACGTTGGAAACCCGATGTTTCCAAAGACGAGTACCGAAGTCCAGCAGGAGTTGGCGGTTGGGTTGAACAATGACGTAGTGCACGAGACATTTCGATTGAAGAGATTCGAGTTTGACTTGGCGATCATTACGCCGTTGCCAAGCAGAGTGTTACGTGGGTCGATAGCTAAGGACGCATAGAAGAAGTTGCCGTCAACGCTTGCTGCGAGGGACGGATCTCCCCAAGAGACGAGAGAAGTTCCGTTCACATCGAGGTCGGGAATATGTTCGCTCTTCGCAATCGTAATGCCCCCGTCTTCGGAGGTAGTGAAACCGCTTAGCGATGCCGGGAAGGACCCCCCGCATTCAAGACGGATAGCTCCGCAAAGCAGAAATTTTGCGTCGTTAAACCCACCAACGACACGGCTCGAGTTGCCAGAGTCAACCGCTATTGTTGTTTCCGACTGAGGGAGAGAACTGTTGTCTATTATGAACCGCAGCGCGTTCTGCCGAATGGTCTGAGGTCCAGATGCAGACGAAGATGATGATGCCAAAGGATCAGCCCCTAGACTCCGAATGTCCGGCGTCGCCTTCGTTAGGCCGACAAGCCCCATCGTTGAGAGGGGGGAATGGAAATTGTTGGCTGGAGCTGGGTTATACGATGCCATCACTGGCGGAACATTCCTTGTTGGGGCGATTGTGAAGGATGGCATGATCAGGAGGCTGAGAGAGGCTATGGATATAATTAGGAAGACTTTGAGGAATCTCATGATTCCTACAGTCACATGAACATGGCTATACCTCTATCGTTGTAGGATGAGTAACCATCTGACAGCCTAGGATACCTTGTAATCCTTATTGTGCCTCTATCTCTTCCACGATAGCTGGACACAAAACGACCCTCTTAGAATGGCACCGGCGCAGAATGATCTGAACCGCAAAAAGTCGTCCCTGTTGCGATATCGGACCGAACTTGGCATGTGCAATCTCAAGTTCGAACCTAGCGAGCCCATCTGCCGCCTGCACTCGGCAAATTGATGGTCATTTTGACGCTCCCGATGAAGGTAGACCAGCAAGACCCAAAAGAGCCGCATGAACCAGTGGTGTTGGAATGATACTCGCCACTTACCCATACGACCGATGGGTCGGTAGGGTCAAGTCCTGCTCCGAAATAGTCTCCATACCGGGTACTCGCGTCTAGGTCGGACCCTGCCTTGAGAGTCCACGGTGGTCCCAAGCTGCCTGATGAATCTGTTGCAGCCTGGCCTGTGACAGCGAGGCTTGGGAACAAAGTAGAGGAGGAATAACCGTATAACAAGTCCAAGTCGCCCTGCCCGTCTATTCGAAGCGCAGGATAGAAGAGGTACCGACCGCTGAGGCCATAATCAAAGTCTTGGTTCACAGCGACGGGTGACTTTGCGGTATCGAGCTGCGTCATTCGAACACATGATCTGAGCTGGGTATCACCGGTGGGAGTACAGCCGTCATCAAGACCATACCAGAGTATTCCCTTGAACCATACAGCGTCTTGCACACGGATATCGCTTGTATCGATGGTGAACGTGGTCCCTGGCTGAACGCCCGCAGGTGGAATAGTGAGAGAAGAAACCGCCAATGCGGAAGTGCTCGTGGTCACAGTCGAGATCCCAGGAACACCCGTAACCGAGAAGAGTTCGATCGTAGTGCTCGAAAGTGCAGCTCCAGAGACAACGTTTCCCACCATGTATTGAATGATGGTCGAGCTGAGGGACTGTACGGGATGGATTGAGAAGAAGCCGCTGTTTATGGTCGAGGAGAACGTAGAAACGGTGGATCCTGTAAGCATTTGAGCCTTGTTGAGCACCCAGTACTTTGCCCCGACGAAACTGGTTGATCGAAAATCGTTGGCGCTAGCCACGAACTTGTCATCGCTCACCCCGATGATAGGCTGATCAGGTAGAAAGCTTCCCGCGCTCAGCCGGTAGATCGTCCAAATACCGGTTGGGTCACTGGTGCTCGAAACCGCGACTACGACGCTTCGCACGGAAATGTCGACCAGGGAAGCGAACCATCTGTTACTAGAGAGATCGAACAGTATTTTCGGGTCTGAGATCGAATCGGATCCCGACAGGAAAAATGAAGAGAGGGTAAAGGTCTTGTTTGAGACGCCTTGCTTGGTGAAGATCTCTCCTTCTAGATTAACCATCTCGACGACATAGCTTGGACCGGCCGCGACTTGGACGTCGGGCGGCACGCATGCGCAGCTCTGGATCTGGTTGAGACCGTCGAATCCTGAGACTATAGTCACAGAGGAGCCACTAGTAGAAGCAAGCCTAGAGGTTCGAGCCGCAGCCTGGGCGCTTCCGTTCAGGGCTAAGGGCCGGAAAACAGCGGAACCCTCGACGGATTTTGACGAACGTAGAATGGTGACGTCAATCGTTGCCACTGGATCCGTTGTCTCTATTTTTTGCGTTACCGACGGCGACAAGTGCCCTAGCTCACCGAGATGAAAGTCCAGAAGTGTATACACGTTAGGCAGAAGCAGAACGGCTAGAATAATGGTGACGCGCTTTTGCGTAAATCGTCTACCCCTCTGAGCTACTATATGCAAAGTATCTTCATTTAAGTGGGTGGGGGACCAATTAGTGCGCCAGACGGCTACTGGTAAAGTGGCCTAATAGTGAAGCCGTTCAGTCGAGCTGGAAACTCGACTGTACCACTTACTTATCGAGGATACGTCCAACGTAGCCGTATGCCTCAGGAATGCTCATTTCCTTCAGGGTTGAATGGCGACAATAGCCATCCACAAGGAGGTGTGCCTCACGCAGCAGAACTATCGGCCAGATGGCGACTTCACTTACCTCTAGCGCCTTGCGAAGCTCGATTCTACGTTGTCTCAATCGTTCCACGAACTTTTGACCAGTCTTGACGTCCGAAGAGTTTAGGATCACAGGATTCAACTGGATCTCTTCGAGATTGACAACTTCCACCTTCCATTTCCGTTTCGGCAACGAATTGATCAGGTCGTCTTGACGCGGATTCGCTACCATGCTCGCACGATCGGTCTCCAGTTCCCTCCTTACCTCCGTGTTGATGAAGTCGTGGATGTCATCGGAATTCTCGAACATTCTATATTCGATGCCGTGAAGACGACGTACCGTGGTCCTGTTATCGAAGGCAGACCGTCTTGCTACGTTCCCCGCTCGCGAATCAGCGCTCATCGCGCGTCGCGTCTCAAACTACTCACGTCAGGCTCTTAAGACTCACTGTTCGGAACCAGTGGTGCAAATAGGCTGAGAAACAGTTTCAGTTGTCTCAACAAGAAATTGACCATTAACCTATTACGCCAGCGGAGAGTCGAAAGCTCGCTGTGCAAATTCTAGAGAATGGGCCCAACCGGGTTTATGCGAAGAAGATCCAAGAAGAATACAATCGGCAATATGCGATAGCCTCGGAAGCTCGGTCGAAGGGACTAGACCCGTCTTGGAAAGTCGAGTCACAAACAACCTATGATCTTGCTGAGCGTGTGGAGAAATCAGTTGGACCAGTCGGGGTTGCGGCGAGGATTCGCGAACTGAGTAAACTGATTTCGCGCGAGGAGACAGCCCTAAAGATAAGCGAGGACATCGTTCTTGACCACTTTGGAAGCCTGGAGCCTGAGGACGCAGCCGAACAAGCAATTCGCACAGCGCTAGCGGTGTTGGACGAAGCAGTGACCGTTGCTCCAATACAGGGAATCCACGACGTTAAGATCCGAACTAATGTCGATGGGTCAAAGCATCTGGCGGTGTATTTTGCGGGACCGATGCGATCAGCAGGCGGCACCGAGATGGGTCTAACGATGATCGTTGCCGACTATGTCCGGAGGCAGCTGAACATCCCACCCTATCACGCGTCGGAGCAGGAGGCGATGAGATTCGTCGAAGAACTACGCCTCTACGAGCGGTCCATAGCCCGCTTCCAATACCGGAACCCGGACAGCGTACTCAAGGACGCCATCATGCGCCTGACCGTTGAGCCCAATGGTGTGGAAACAGACCCCGTCGAGGTTGCCGTCAACCGGAATCTTATGCGTATAGAGACAAACAGGGTCAGGGGAGGAGCGTTACGAGTTGTAAATGATGGATTGCTCGGACGATCGACCAAGGTTCTGAAGATTGTCGAGAAGCTAGGACTCGAAGGCTGGGGATGGCTGGCTATGATGAAAACCTCGTCATCAGAAGGAGAAGAAGCGAAAGAGTTCATGTTCATGGAAGATGTTGTCGGCGGACGCCCAATTTTCGCCTTCCCTGGAGCATCCGGGGGTTTTAGAATTCGATATGGCCGCTCGCGAAACACTGGCATGGCATCGGTCGGCGTTCACCCGGCCACCATGGAGATTCTAGGTGGCTTTCTCGCCGTCGGGGTCCAGATGAGATTGGAAAGACCTGGAAAGGCAGGTATCGTCAACGCGGTCGATAGTATCGAGCCTCCTGTTGTGAAGCTCATCGATGGTTCGGTGATGAGGATCGATTCACCTCAAGAAGCAAAAACCCTGCGGGACAAGATTCAGAAGATACTATTCCTCGGGGACCTGATGGTCGGATATGGAGAATTTCTCGAAAACAATCGAGCGCTCGTCCCCTCCGGGTTTGTCGAGTCGTGGTGGGCACAGTTACTGGAGGAAAAACTCTCCGAACCGGAAAACAGGAACAAAGCACAACGATTGCTGAATGTCTCAGCGGAACGATTATGGCAACTCGCTTCCAACCCGTTCTCTGTCAAACCGCGAGCCAGCGAGGCAATTGGATTATCCCAGAGCCTCGGAATTCCTATGCACCCCATCTACACACACTTCTGGAGCCTGATCACGGTCCAAGACGTACATTATCTCCGCGAGAAACTCATCCACTACCTAGACCAGTCCTGCGTTCTACCTTATGATGAAAAGCTGAAGGAAATTCTCGAACAGGCTCGAATGCCCCACAGGATGATAGCGGGTGCCATACAGCTCCGAGATGATGACGCTCTGGTTCTTCGGACAATTCTGAACCTCGAGGCCCCAGCAACCCAGGTCAAGGGAGAAAGCTCTCTTGAAGCATTGAGCCTGATGGCAGGATTCCCAGTAAGGAACAAGGCCCCGATCTTTGTCGGGGCACGGATGGGCCGCCCAGAAAAGGCGAAGGAGAGGATCATGACTCCACGGGTCCACGGGCTATTTCCAACCGGCCAAGCCGGGGGCCCACGCCGTGATGTGATAGAGGCGTCGAAGAAATCCGTGGTGACGTTGGATCTGGTGGACCGAACATGTCCCCAGTGCGGTCGCTGGGAATCGAGACTCAAGTGTCCAGTCTGCGGACGAGAGACGAAGATGAGTGCAAACTGTCCCAAGTGCGGCCAACCATCGCATGATTCGTCATCCGCTTGCAATGGTTCGCTAGTCGCATACCGGAGCATTAACGTAAACCTTGTCGAAATTCTGGAAGAAGCAGTTGGGAGGCTAAGGCTGGGAAAAATGGAAGGGTCGGTGAAGGGAGTGAAAGGTTTGATCAACAAGACCCGAATGCCCGAGCCCTTGGAGAAGGCGTTGTTACGGGCGAAGTCAGATGTCTCTGTGTTCAAAGATGGGACCCTGCGGTTTGATGCAACCAACGCCGTACTAACCCAGTTCAGACCCGGAGAAATCGGGCTGACACTGGAGAAAGCCCGCGAGATAGGGTACACGAAGGACATGGACGGTCACGAGCTCTCGGACCCGAGGCAGTTGTGCGCCTTGGAGATACAGGACCTTGTCGTCTCGGAAGCTTGCGGCGAGTACCTGTTGAAAGTAACCAGGTTTCTAGACGACTTACTCACCTTGTACTATGGAATCAACAAGTTATACAAGGCGTCGAGAAAAGAGGACTTGATCGGGCATCTGGTCGTTGGGTTATCGCCTCACACGTCGGTGGGCGCAGTGGGAAGAATCGTCGGGTTCACAAAAGCGAGTGTTTGCTATGCTCACCCGTTATATCACGCTGCGAAACGACGAGACTGCGATGGTGACGAAGACTCTGTATCTCTGTTGCTTGATGTACTGTTGAACTTCTCTCGAGAATACCTTCCGGATAGGATTGGGGGTTTGATGGACGCCCCACTGTTGCTCGCTCCGCTTCTAAACGCAACCGAGGTGGCACGGCAAGCATTCAACATCGAAACACTCACCGCATTTCCCATCTCCTTTTACGAGAAAACACTAGTAGGAGCAAACCCAAAGGAGGTCGAAGACCTCGTCCCGACTCTAAACCAAGCACGAGAATCTTCGTCGGACAACTGGAACATCGGATTTACCCACCCAACAGAAGACCTAGACCGGGCACGACTAATCAGCGCGTACAAAGAACTACCTACAATGCTTGACAAAGTCAAGGAGCAACTAGATCTCGCGGACAAGATCGTGGCTGTGAAAGGAGAAGAGGTTGCTAGGAAAGTACTCGGAACCCACATTCTTCGAGACTTGGTAGGGAACCTGCGAACGTTCACGTCGCAGCGATCACGATGCTCAAAGTGCAACTGGAAACCACGCCGAGCACCATTGAAAGGAGTCTGCGTGAAATGCGGAGGCAAGCTGGGACCTACCGTATTCAAAGCAGGCGTCGAAAAATATCTCCAAGTCGCCTTTGACATGGTCAAACGCTACAACGTCGGTGAATACTACCGACAGAGACTTGACCTGATCAAAGTTGAATTGGACGAGACTTTCAGACCAGCTGAGGAAGACAGAACACAGACAAAACTCCTAGTGGGAGATTTCGCCTAGAAAAGGGCCTCAAGCGTGACACCGCCCTACCATCCACGAGCCTACATCTCCGGAATAAGAAACGTCAACCGAGGACTTGCATCCCGATCGAAGATCATCGAGACCATGGAGAAAGGAAAGACACGAATCATTGAGATAAGCGAGAAGTCTGGCCTCACTGAAAGCTGTGTCAGTCATCACTTGAAGCTGCTTCTCAAGCAAAAGGTTGTTTCCTCGACGGCTATTGGACGAGGGAACAAGTGGACCCTGACAAAATACGGGCAGGAAAAACTAGGCTGAACGCAGGGCTAGTGCGTGGGCCTAAAAAAGGGGATAGTCGGCGAAGTGGGGTCCCGAGGGCTAATCGTCAGCTTGGTCGTTCTCGTTCTCGCTCTCGTGCTCGTGTACTAGCTGGCCCCTGATCTCACCACCCGGGTTGGCTGTGGTGTGGACGTTGACGTAGGTGTTGCCCGCGAGGAGGGCTTTGACGAAGTCGTTCCAGCTGGTAATCGACGGGCTGGCTTGGGTGTTGAGGTCTGCGGCTGTCCGGGTTCCTTCAGCGAGGGTCTTGCAACCGTGTAGCGATGAGAAGAGGACGCCATGGATGAAGGGAATGATGACCGGCCCATTCGTTCCTGCGGCGCCAACATGGATGTGCGAGGCGGTGACGTTGATGATGTCGCATACTATCACTTGGAACGATATTGCGGTGCCATTGTCAATGAGCCTGACCGTCGCCATTCCAAATGCGTCAGTGGTTACCGGCCCGACTTGCTGGCTCCCGGTAAGGGAGATGTGGAATGTCACCTGATGGACTTTATTGTGTTCGTCTGACGTTTCGTGCCCTTGATGTTCGGCAAGTGCGGGAGCTACTTGGACCGTGACTACGAAGATCGCTAGGGAGACGAGAAGAGCAATCGACAACATTTTTTTCAAACTAAAACCTCCGTGGCTCTCGTATCTTTCTGCATCAGGATTTATGATTTTCTAGAAATGGGATTCCGAGACAGCCGTGGATAGAGAGGGATGTTCATAGAATCCTCGGATTAAGCCAATCTCTCAGGCCGGTGCACTATGGATTACTATGCTGGCCCTGTTGAAGCTGTTCCCTTCTGGATCTTCACCGTGGCAGAGAGGACTCGGTCGTCTGCATTCTCCACGACGAAGAACCATTTTCCCTTCGATGGTGGCGTATATTCCAGTTTCGCATTTTCGACGCCTTCCTCGCCTGTCTCGCTCCAGAATTCTTCGCCCTGATCTAGGTTGTCCAGATTGTCTTCATCAAGGAGATAGATGTTGACGAGGCCCGACGCCGTGACCTCACCTGAGAAATCATTTCCGGCGTCTAGTTCAACCTCGTAATCTACGTAGTCGCCCTTGGCAATTGTCGGGTTGAAATCGGGTCCCTGCCTGATAGCAGGTGGCCTTGGCGTGGGCGCGACATTTGGCACGCCGGACTCGGGTGCGGTGATTGTAGAAGCGGTCAGCTTAGGGCCAGCTTTCAGTCCCAGCGATCTGACTGGTTCCGGCTTCGGCGATGGCCTTTGATCGATTTTGGTCGACGATTGATGGTTTGGAGTGGTGTGCTTCTCGGGGGGCCGGTGTTGTGGACTCTTGGTCTCAATCTGTGAGTGACGGGTTGTCGCTGGAATCTTCGAAGTTGGGTGTGAAGTCATAGATCCTCTGGGGGGGCTGATGCCGGCCAGCAGTGGAAATACGAGAGAGACAAGTATCAGCACGCCTGCGATGGGCCATGACAGCGCCTGGAGAAATGCGGCTGTGGTCACGATTATTGCAGTTATGTTGCCAAGAAGCATGAGATGGCTGGACGACATTGCATCAACTGCAGGTATTGCCGAGAAATCGATTCTGCTAGCAGAAAACGCAATTGTAACCGGGAGAGCTCAAGAAGAGGGTTACACTCTTCTTCTTCGGACTGCAACGTTTTGCGGCAGACACCCCCCGACCCAGCAAGCATAGGAAGACCCAGACGTTATTGCTTTGCGAACATCCTTCTAGCTCCGGTATAATTTTTCTTTTCGAAACACTCTTTTTTATGGTGACCCCCCAGGTGGCCGATTCTCCCGCGTCCCAACCTTCATGGACCATCATCCATTACCCCCGAAGGCTAAGCATTCACCCAACTATCTTTTCCAAGAAAAATAGTATGATCATGTCTTCACTTGTACACATGCGATTTTTACGTTACGACGGCCAACAGTGAGCCCGGGGACCGAAGAGTGTTGAGCCAACAGATCGACAAAGACGAGAAAACGTCACATACAACCGCCGAAACCAACGCCCAGCCGTGCAGATTCTGCGGAAAACCAACCACCAACCAGTACGCTAGAATTCCCATCTGTCCTAAGTGCGCCAGAACCAAACGACTCAAATAATTCTGGTTTCGAAGCCACAGGCATTGCCCATTCAGTGCTAGCTACCAATTCTCTGAACCTAATCGGTCCTTCGCCTGTTTCAACATCCAATGTCGTGCTAGAAATGACAGGGCGATGGCAGGAAACAGGACCAGGCTGACCAGGATCAGCACTGAATCCACTGTAGTACCGATGGAGGTCTCGGTGGGCTGATCGCCTAGCTTACCCGGCTGCGTTGACTGAGCTGTGGAAGTCACCCTAGGATTGGATCCGGATGTTGTCGAAGTCTGAGTTGACGGTGAAAGAATCCCGGGAAGAATGACGAGCCCGAGACCGAGCAGTACGCCCAGCGTCAGACTGAGTCCAGCTCTGGTTCTTCTCCCGAGTCTCAATGTCGAGCCCTCTCCGCCGCTATTTCCATGATACTCATGGGCCTTGGCTCCGCATAATCCCACAGCTTAGAACAACCCGATCCGTTATCAGAACGGCTTCAACCTCCACGCTCGCCAGGTCTCACTCCACGAGACCGCAACCGCCGATACGCCAAAGACAAATGCCATGATATTGTGCGTGGAGAAATCTGGCCTGTAAATAATCGGATAGAGCGCAAGCATCACCGTGAACATGGTCGAATAGAACAAGTATCGCGGAAGCATGAATCCCAAGACTCCGACAAAGTTCTGCAAGACCCCGACCTTCACCTGCTCGATCAGATGATATTCGCCGGTCGAGTCCTTCTCCAATAGGCCCAGACCCCTCAGTTTCTCGAGATGGTGCGAGGCAACACTAGGGCTACTCAGCCCCAAAGCTCTCTGAACCGGTCTAACGCCGACAGCTTGTTTCTTTGACCCCAGAATATGCCAGTAGACACGCAAAGTCACACCTTTCAACTCGGACTCGATAACCCGCTCTCGTTCCTCTGCCAAAATGTACCAAATCTCCAGAGCGTGAGGGAAAGCCTTGGTTCAATACAAGCTTACCCGTCAGCAATGAGGGCGTTCGGATTTCCGAACACCATGTTCTAAACACTGGGATTAAGCCCACGCGCCACCTTACCATATGACGAACAAGTATGATATTCCGCAGAGCAATAGTAGCATACCTACTCATCCTCAGCAGCCTCACCCTCATCCCAGTCTCAGTCTACCTCACAACCCCGACAGCCCATGCAATGATCCCGTTCACCTCATACCAAGACATTCAAGCATTCATTCACACGAGCGGCTGCGGCAGTCCGACGCCTAGCTCCTACAATCGAGGAGGTCTCACTACGGGTCCAGCAACAGCGGGCCCCGCCGCCCAGTCGAACACTGCTTCAAGCCAAAGTCCCACCCATTCTGAAACGAATCAGCAAGTGTCTGGCGTTGATGAACTCGACACCGTCAAGAACGACGGCCAGTACGTCTATACAATAACAAACAACACCGTCGCCATCGTCCAAGCGTATCCGACAATAGATGCCAGACTTCTCTCCAGAGTCGCCGCCAACGGAACTCTGCAAGGAATATTTGTGGTCGGCAACAGGCTTGTCATCGTAAGCGAGATTCCAGGATACTCATATCCGTACCATACCGGAGACGCACCGCTTCCTGCACAAGGCACAGGTGCTTCTCAACCAGGCAACATTGCAAAGATATACCCTATTCAATTCTCAGGGACCACTTCGCTCTTCGTATTTGATATCAGCAACCACGCCAACCCGGTGATCACGACAAGGGTTGACGTAAACGGGACGTTAGCCGGTGCTCGACTAATTGGAAACGACGTCTATCTTGTAGCAACACAGCAAGTCTTCTGCTACAGTGAGCTCTTGCTCCCAGAGCAAATTGTCAATGGCCAAGTAGTAAAAGCCACGCCCACACAAGTCTATCACTCGGATGTTGTCGACCAAGGCTACAGCTTCACCACGATCATCGGATTCGACACGACACAGAACGACCCGAGTCCTGCGGCGAAGATCTATCTAATCGGAACGACGAGCACCATCTACGTGTCTCTTCACGACATCTATCTCACACAGCCAGTATGGAGCCAGAGCCAGCAGACGATAGTGCACCGTATCAGCATCGACGGGCTCGCGATCACCTACCAGTCTACAGGAGCGGTACCCGGACACGTTCTGAACCAGTTCTCCATGGACGAGTACAACGGATACCTCCGAATTGCAACAACCAATTGCTGCAGCCAGAGCGGCGGTCCCATGCCACTTGCATACGCACCAGTCAGCCAGCAGGAGACAAACGTGTATGTTCTCGACAAGAGCCTCCACACCACCGGAAAACTAGAGGGACTATCGCCAGGCGAACAGATCTATTCGGCCCGGTTCATGGGAGACAAAGCCTACCTTGTCACATACAAGCGAACAGACCCGCTCTTTGTCATCGGCCTCCAAGACGCCTCACGGCCCACATTACTCGGCCAGCTTAACGTAACAGGCGTTTCAGATTACCTACAACCATACGATGAGACACATCTCATCGGCATCGGCCAGTCAGGCACCGATGTAGGATGGGAGAATGCAGTCCGGTTCACAGGTCTCAAAATCAGCCTCTTCAACGTCACAGACCCCAACCAGCCATCGGAGACCAGCAGATACTTGATCGGCGGTCCCGGAACCAGCTCACCCGCAATTAACGACCACAAAGCAGTCCTCTTCGACAGAAAGCTCAACCTCCTCGTAATTCCAGTCGAGGTGACCGCACAGCCTCAGAACCCATCGTACTGGTACTCGGACCAGCCGATCTGGCAAGGAGCCTATATCTTCAACATCACACCGGACAACGGCATCGTCTTCAAGGGCGGAATAACACAACTCCAAAACGGCCAACTACCAACGTGGCAAGACAGCAACCTCTTCATCACCAGAACACTCTACATTGGAAACGTGCTATACACCATCTCGAACAACATGGTTAAAATGAACAACCTCACAGACTTCTCAGAAGTAGGCTCAGTCAGCCTCGCGTAACACTGTAGAACCGAAGCTCCAAGAAACCCCCTCAGCTTTGTTTTTCCTTGTCTACAACATAACCTAGTCTGTCCGGTGCAGGCATAAAGTGAGCGCTTACGAAAAAAATGGAAAACGGTTTTTCTTGGTTTAGTTGTCTAAATATTCCAGCTACGTTTCATGATAGGCTTGATCCGGATGTAGGTTCCAGGACCCATGTATCCCGTATGCTTGACAACGTCCGCCTTTCCTTGGATTTTGATTCCACGCGGAGCCCAGGGTCTCACGGTCTTCAAGTCATCCACTACGAACGAAGCCCGAGGATTCTCCAGCACATTCTTGTACTTCATGGTGTTCATGACGTCCCGGCCGCTGACATAGATGTACTCGCCGTCAGTATCGAAGCTAACCGCAGCAACATCAGGCCTCCCGGATCTTGACGATGTTCCGATTCTAGCTAGTTGCTGAGATTTCAGATAAGCAATCTCTTTCTCGGTGAACAATCCTCACAGCTCTTGCGAGGAGATGCCCTTCTTTCATGTATAAGGCTGTCTCGCCTTCAACGAGCCTGCAGGTGTATGTGAATCTGGAAGTCTGAATTATTTCTGGAACTCTGCCATACTGCTCTGTAAAGGGCCTGGTTCTTTAGACAACTCTTTCCAGTCTAACTCCGCAAGACCGGCCAAGCGTCGGAACTCGTTCACCGACCCAGGCCCGAAACCCGCGAAGTGATTGTTGAAGAAGATGAAGCCCTGTTTGAATAGGCTAGACTTCTCCTCCAGAGCGGTGTACCATTTTCGCATGACTTCGCCTTGATCCCGTTGCTTCCCTCCGAAATTTGTGATTGATCGGTCGCCCACCATCCGCAAATAAGCCACGTCGGACGTGGCCTCGGGCGGAGTGGAAGCGTACTGGTTCTCCGACCAAGCCAGGCTGACGTTGCTCGTCTCTAGAAGCTTGTAGATATCAGGTTTGAACCATGATTTGTTGCGGAATTCGATGGCGTGGACATACTTCTTGTCCGTCTGTCCGAGAAAGGTCTCAAGCGCATCCTTGTCTTTCTTGTAGTTGAAAGAGGGCGGAAGCTGGATTACCAACGCCCCAAGCTTCTCTCTCAATTCTGACATAGCCTTGTAAAACCGTTCAAGCTGGGCCTGACTGTCTCTCAGTTTCAGCTCGTGCGTGATCTTTTTGGGAAACTTGGCAGTGAAAAGAAAACCCTCAGGCGTAACCCGCTTCCAATTGGATACCATGAACGGCGAAGGCGTCCGATAGTAGCTTGAATCAATCTCGACAGCGTTGAAGACTTGTGAGTACATTCGGAGATAGTCAGCAGGCTTCGCGTCTCTCGGATAGAACGGGCCAACCCAGTCCCTGTAGGACCAGCCGCTGCACCCGATCCTCAGCTTCTTCGAATCCTCAGACAAGGGCTTCAGAGAACTGTCCGGCCAGTCGTTAAAAGACTCTTACCCGACATTCATTCAGAACATTGGTGTGTTGGAGAACACTATTCCCTGTTGCGTGATCTGGTAGAAATATCCCCTTGACGAGGTTGGATTGCGACCGATTCTCAACACCTTCAACGTTCCACCCTTTAACAAAACCTCTCCCTGTCGCTTCCTCATCTCGATGACACCGTCCGCAAGGTTCGCGGTCGCGTTTTCCACGTTCACATCCACAACCTCGGTGTGCAAGACCGAGATCGTTACTGCTCGCGCAATCTGTGTTGCAAAACGCATTACCTGAACATATTGGTAGACCCGCCTCGCTTCCGCCAGCAAGAAAAATGGCGTGATTGAATCCATCACGATCACCTTGGGACCAACACTCGGCTTCATCGCAAAACTCCTCCCGTACGCGAGGAGGTCCTGAAACCTCAGTGTCTCCTCCAGGATATCGCCCGGGTCCATTTTGGGAAGCGACTCGGCAAGCTTCTGAGCCCCAAGCGAGAACATGTCGATGAACTCGAGGCGCCCTTCCTCCTCGATCTGCGTTACAGCAATGTGATGATCCTCAAGTCCTAGCTTGACCACATCGGCAGGGTCGTCTATACAGTAATAGAGGAGTTGGCACCCTTGACGAAGAAAATTAGCTACCAGTTCTCGGACGAGGGCAGACTTGCCGCTTCCAATCGGACCCATGAGCGCAACACTTGACGGACGAGGGATACCTCCGCCGCTGACCTTGTCGAGAATAGGTATGCCTGTCGGCTGCACAGCCTCCACTCTGTGATCCACTGGGGATCGTTTCAACGCTCGCAGTATTCCCTTGTCCACCAGACAAGCGCTCTAGTTCGAAAGGGGCCATGTAACTTGGCCCAGTATCCGAAAGTGACAATATCACTTGCTCGACCGCACCTTGGCCAAGCCTAGACCGAATGTGCCGCAGAAGATTCCTAGAAAAGCGCCCCCGATTACATCACTCGGAAAATGCATCCCCAAGATGATCATCGAGACCCCCGTAGCGACCGCGAGGGCAATGAAGGGAGCACGCCAAGCAGGGTACCTAGACCACATTATAGTGGCGACTGTAAACGCGTTAGTCGTATGTCCTGAAGGGAATCCTGGATTCGTGGGGATTCCACCACGCGCCACTATTCCAAGTGAAGGCATCTGGAATGGTCTTGGAAGGTTGAAGGCTGCTTTCAAAACGTCCGTCAGACTCATTGCAGTCACCATCGCCACGGCCAGAATCAGCGAGCTGGTCCACTCATCGCTGTCCTTGCGAAAGACGTAGAGCCAGAACACCAGCGGCGCCCAGATGAGATCGCCAACCGTAGCGACCCCGTAGACCAAAGGCACAAGATCTACGGATATAGAACGGTAGAAGGCAGTGGCGATGTAGGCGTCTGCCGCGGTTCCGAGTAGTCGCAGACCAATCAAAGCGAGGACGAATCCAAAGATACAGATCAGAATGATTCGGTATGAACCTTCTAAGCTCTTGACCCATGATCTTGGGTCGAGCCCAGCCCTTCCTAGTAGAGACATTTGAAAACGTCCAGCTCATCGACTATCATAACGCGAATCGCCTCAGCCCTCACTTTTATTAGCACCGCAAAGTCGGTTTCGTTCTCCCATGCTCGTACTAGGCGGGTCTGCCAGCCAACCCCTCGCTGAGAAGGTCGCAAAAGAACTCGGCCAAGAAGCCGGCCAGTTGGAAGTGAAGCGTTTTCCGGACGGTGAAAAATATTTACGAATCCATGACGAGGTCAAGGACCAAGATGTAGTGGCTATTCAGTCTCTTTATCGAACACCTGATGAGAACATATTCGAGCTTCTCTTGCTTACCGACACACTCAGGGATCTGGGAGCCCGCTCCATCACTGCAGTAGTACCCTATTTTGCATACACGCGACAAGACTCACGCTTCTATCCAGGGGAAGCAGTCAGCTGTGCATCAGTGGCCCGGCTCATAGAATCCGCAGGCGCCACATCTTTCCTGACAATTGATTGCCACCTTCATAGACTGGGAGACGTCGCGAAAGTCTTCAAAATCCCAGCCCGCAATCTCACGGCAATGCATGAACTCGGAAAGTATGCACGAGAACACTTCAAACTACACAACCCCACAGTGATCGGGCCTGATGAGGAAGCTGGTCAGTGGGCTGCGGTGGTGGCAAAGGAACTAGAAACGGAGCATACGGTGTTTCGAAAAGTAAGGGTTCGAAAAGAGGGCATGACCTCATCAAAAGTCGAAGTTGACGCTGGTGAAATAAATCTGAAAGGCCGAGATGTAGTCTTCGCCGACGACATCATTAGCACTGGCGGAACCATTTCCGAGGCTGCAAAGGCTTGCAAGAAAGGAGGCACAAAACGCATCTTCGTGGTCTGCACTCACCCAGTTCTTGCAGAGGGGGCTCTGAAACGCATCAAGGCAGCAGGAGTGCTGAGAGTTATCGGGACAGATACCTACCCCGGACCTGTAAGCAAAGTGTCCGTAGCGCCTGTCATCGCCGCCGCGCTGAAGAGCCAATAGCTGATTTCCAATGCGATAACATGGAATCATCTGATATGATGGAGAGGCAGTAGTGGTTTGTCGCCGGACCTCGTTGTTACGGGAGCGCTCAACTGGGACATCAATCTCTTCGTCAAACGACTTCCCCGACCCGGGGAAGAGGTTGTGGTGGAAAAAGTCGACCGGGTCCCGGGAGGAAAGGGTGGAAATGTTTCGGTTGCGGCATCACGGATTCTCGGCCAGAGAAAAGTGGCGTTGCTGGCCTGTGTCGGGAAGGATGAGATTGGCAAGAAGCAACTGTCGATTCTCAAACAGGACGGGGTGGACACATCCGCGGTCCAGACACTGGGCAAGCTTGAGTCTGGACAAGCATACATTACTGTTGACGACAAGGGAAGGAACAATATTGAAACACATTTCGGAGCGAATGCTGGGCTGAAACGGGACCACATCATGCTACCTGAGGTACAGAACCTCTTCGGCAACTGCCGAATGATGGTCGTAATCGACCCACCACGACAGGTGGCTGGGAGGATACTGTCGGAAGGACGCCGCCTCCGACGATCCGTTCTCTGGCATCCAGGCGTCCTGACAAGATTCGGAATGGCAGAGTTCAGTGGAGAAATGGAGGGTTTGGACTATCTAGTCTTGAATGAACATGAGGCGCTGGCGTTCGCCGGTACGCGTAGTTTAACAGAATCTGTCACCGCCTTCAACAAGGTCGCGCCAAAGATGAAAATCCTCGTTACGTTGGGAAGCAAGGGGTTCGCGTTTCATCATATGGGGAAGCAGTTGAAGATGAAGAGTGTTAACTTGGCGAAACTGGGGCGGAAGATAGTGAACACGACTGGTTGTGGAGACGCGTTTGTCGGAGCGTTTGCAGCTTACAAGGTCCTAGGCCTAACTGATATCGAGGCGCTTAAGCACGGGAACATGGCGGCAGCTCTCAAGGCTGGAAGGCCAGAAACCAGAGGAAGCCCTACCCGGAAAGAGCTTGAAGAGTTCTACCAGAAATATTCGGCTTGACGTCCCGTTATCTCAGTGGCTAGTCCTGGATCCTCTGGTTTGTTCCAGTGAGATCGTGTACGGTTCGCTTTAATTGCGGGACTCTACCCGTTCCTTTTTGGCGGAGTTTCGGGGTATTGTCTAGTACTGTCGAGGTTGGAAAATGGGATCAGGCTGTTGCCTGGCTCCTAAAGAATGAGAATCCGGGATCCGATACTGGACCCTTACGGATATTCTCGAGAGATCCCAGAGCGATGCCGAGGTTGTATCAGCCTTGAACGGGATCGAATTTTGGGATCCGGTGGCCGCGTACTTGAGAGAGCAACGCCCTGCCGGGTACTGGGGTGATGGCGAAGATGTGTACTGGCCCAAGTGGAGGGCGACCGTTTGGGCGCTGATATTGTTGGCCGAATTGGGAGTTCCAGGGACGAATCCCCCGATCAGGAGAGGGTCGGAGTATTTTCTGCAAGTAATGGATAGGCAGGATCGTTCATGGCCTCCGCCGAAGTATCCTGATGAGGATTTGCGTGGATGGCGTTTGGTCTGGGAGCCTTGTGTGACGGGTAACATGGCCCGGACGCTTACAGGGTTCGGGTTTGAGAGTGATCCTCGTGTACGGGAGATGTTTGAATGGCTTGTACAGAATCAGAGGGATGATGGGGGATGGAACTGCGATACTGAGGGGCGAAATGGTGAGCCTGTGCACCATAGCTCGTTTATGTCAACGATCGAGCCATTGTGGGCGTTTTCTTCTCTGGACGCTCAGAAGTGGCCGCGTGGCGGGCGTGAAGCGGTTGAGAGAGGGGTCGAGTTTCTGTTGATCCACGGTTTGTTCAAGAGTGATAAAAATGGCAGGGTGATTCGGCAGGAGTGGACGCAGCTACATTTTCCACTATTCTACTTCTATGACATTCTCCATGGATTGCGAGTTGTAACTGCGCTTGGTTTTGGTGGAGATGATAGAACCAAGGATGCTCGGGAGTTGTTATTGTCGAAACGGTTGCCGGAAGGGACATGGCCGATGGAAGCCACGTACCTTCGTTCGTTGCGGCGGAATTTCGTGAAAGATGCGAAGACGGGACAATGGCATTCCGTGCGGGAGGAAGGAGTTGACCTTTCCAACGTTTGCGGCAGCGCTGGAAAAGTAGTGGAGGTTCCGGACATATACTCAAACCTTGGCGAGATAGGTAAAGCCAATCCCTGGGTGACCCTAAATGCCCTTAGGGCGCTTAAGGGCCTCGACTAAACGGGTTCCTCCCGGCCCGATCCCCTCGGGTTGTTAAGGCGCCTCGAGCCCGCGGACGTTTTCATGAAGGGCGCGACACGGGAAAATCGACCCCCCGGGAGGTGGCATATTAGTTAGTAGAAAAGAAATAGTTAGTGAGGAAGAATAGTTACAGAAAGGAGGAAAAGTACGTAGTAACAAGATTTACCGGAAGGGGGTTGTTTGGAAGAGATTGGCCGTTTGGTCCTCAGGAATCAATGTCAACATTGAAGGTGTCCAAGCATATCGATAGGGAAGTGTAATCGACTACTTTGCCAGGTAACAACTCGATTGTGTCTCGGACGTCTCCAAGTGGGCTCTGCCATGGGCTTCCTTGTAAGGTTCGAGAGATTAGTCGAGTCGGTGATGAGCCTCGTCTCAGTCGTGGGCTTTGCCAATACCCTCTTCCTTCTTTTCATCTTCCTCACCACGGCTCCCGTCACGACTATTACAGAGACAGGTGTTGGGGTCCAAGGCATCTACACGTACAAGATTACGAATATCGCCATTCAGGGGGTTCCGTTCTTTTGGGTATTTACGATCCTGATCTCATTGTCTGCGGGGCACACGTACAAGTCCGCCAAGCACCTGTTCCTCCACACTAAGGGCAAGCACCCCCCCGCAGCCGTTGTAAATCCCAATTAGCCCACGCCTACTCAACACGAGTCAACAACAAGCCTTTCCGCAGGGCACTGGCTATGTCGGAACTACGACCCGTCTGCGCGCTGGCAGTTCTACGTACCGGATAACGGGTTTTGACCGAACACTCCTCCAGGCTCTCGTTTTTCTACGGAGAATGCCAGATCCTCAGCCCATCACGTAGATGTTCATTGTCGACCGTGTTTGTACGTCTAATTAACCCCCGAAGATGAGAGGGCTGGACTTGTCCGACCTCCCCAAGCTTGTTAGGAAGTTTGTATTCGACCGATTTTTAGAACAATCGCATCCACCCGTTCTAGAAGAAATAATGACGAGGTTCGAACTGGATGGGCCCACTGCCTTCGGAGTTCTGAAAGAGCTTCATGACAGTCACCTATTGGTTTTGTTGGCTGGGTCGCAGAGGATTCTGATGGCTCACCCTTTCTCAAGTATCGCCTCCCCATTTGAGGCGACAATATCCAACAAGAAATATTTCGCAAATTGCGCATGGGACGCGATTGCATTTCATGTGATGCTTGACAAAGCCGTAACGATCGACTCGTTCTGCCACCACTGCGCAGCAAAGATCAAGATACAGTTGCGCAATAACAAGACTGTGTTATCGGACCCTAAGGAGGCCATCGTCTTCATCGGCGTGCCTGCCGCAAGGTGGTGGGAGAACGTGGTCAACACTTGTTCGAACAACATGGTATTCTTCTGCTCAAAGAATCACATGGAAGAGTGGAAGGAAAGAAACCTAGGACAAACGGGGGAAACACTCAGCATAGATCAGGCCATCAAACTGAGTATCCCTCTATACAAAGACAAGATGAAGCTTGACTACGTCAGGCCATCTAAGGACGAACTCAACAATCACGTGAAATCGATGGGATTGACCAGCGACTTCTGGAAGCTATAGCCTGCACCAAGAGGCGAAGCGTCAGAGACCGAACGGCCGAACGCTACTTGTCAGATACCGACTTGGAGAAGCTCTTCTGCTCCTTCCAAGTGGACCCGCAGACATGGCAGTTGTGATACCTAAACTCGTCTGTTTCCCCAGATGAACGAGTACAGGGTCCTGCAGTCCCGCAGACCGGACAGGTGTGAGTTGTCTGCTCCAACGTATTGGTCGATTCCGAGTGCTATCCGACCCTGATTATGTCTTCCTGTGGCTTAGATAGTTGTTGGTAGCCGCTCGCCGTAACCAGAACATCCTGCTCGAGATTGCACGTTCCAAGCTTGCTGGTGACTGAGGGCTCAATCGTGAAGACCATGTCCTTCTGAACTGGCTTCTCCACCTGCTTCCCATACCGATTCGGCCACCTTGGACCTAATAGCGGGCCGATCTCATGGGTGCTCCGGCCTAGGACGTGTCCGAGAGCATGCTTGTATTCGGCGTAGCCTCTCTTGACGACTACTTTTCTCCCGGCACCATCGACTTTGTATCCCATAGTTCCAGGCTTTAGTGCTGCGAGAGCAGCATCGTTTGCAGCTCTAGCAGTCTCGAACATCCGCTTCACCGAGTTCGGAATATTTCCCGGCCCGACGAAATAGACTCGCTGGATGTCGCTACAGTAGCCTTCATAATTGACTCCAAAGTCTAGCTTGACAAAATCACCGTTCCTGATGGTTGTGTTGTGGTAGCCAATATGTCCCATAGGGTTGCCCGCAACATTCACGGAGGGACAGCGGTCATAGGCCCACGCTGTCGATAGACCCTTTTCAGCGACAAGCTTGTGAGCGAACTGGTGAACATACTTATCCTTCTTACCTGGTTTGATAGCATCTTCAATTGCATCGTAGATCTTTTCGCACTCGAAAATTGCCTTTTTTACTAGTTCGACTTCTTCCGGGACGAGCCTCGCACGAAGAGCAATGGCCAAATCTTCCCCAGAAACGAACCGTCTGGAGTACCCCTTCAGAGCCCGTTTGAGGTACATCTCCATTCCGCTCGTTAGACCGTCTGCCGCGCCCTCGTCGTAACTTGTGTTGACCGCGATTCCCTTCGGCTTTCTATTTGCGATAATCTGTTTCAGCTTGGGAGCCGCGCCCTCGCTCGTGTACCCAACGACATTATCGTAGAACTTGCTCTGCTTGATCGTTTCGACCTCCAGACTGCCCACAATCGCTGTCTTCGTCCCATCCTGGTCGATAATTGCAGCTGAACGCCAGGTAAGATCGCTAAACCTCAGATCCTGAGCAAGCGGATCCTCGTTTCCCTCTCGTGTAAAAGTGATCCAGATGTCTATTTCCTGTTCTCGCATTGCCTGCTGAATCCACTTCAGCTTCTTCCTAAGAAACTCCATCCTTATGGGAGATTTGTCGAGCTTCACACGCAATCACCCTCGGTGAAACGACTTATTGCTTTCTATTGAAACGATCTGGATTACCTGACGGCCGACGACAGTGTTGAACGAGTGCGAAGGTATGTCCCGTGTGTTCCCATCTCGAGCCGGCTGAGCACCAAGTCTTTTAGCGCTTGACTCCCTGAGGAATCGTCGAGATGCAAACCGAACAATACTCCGCGAAGCAGTTCGCCAGAGACGTCGACGCAAACGTTCGGAAGTATCCGAGTGAATCGGAGGTTTTGAGACATCTCAAGCCTTTGTTGGCGAAGCTGATTCGGAGCCCCGGCTCTGTTCCAGTCGAAGCATTTACTCCGAGAGGAGACAGGTTCGCGATGAACCTGATACATATGCCAAGGGACGAGATGTTCTCGATAATCGGAGGAGTTTGGCATCCGGGCCAGACAACTCCAATCCACGACCACTTAACATGGGCACTGATCGGTGTGTATGACGGTGAGGAGCGGGAAGCTCTGTTCCGCAGGACCGATGATGGATCGAATCGCAAAGTTGCGAAGATCGAGAAAGTTAGCGAGAGAATCAACACTCAAGGGCACGTAACAGTTCTGAGCCATCGTGGTATCCACAGAGTTGACAATATTTCAGGTAGGCTAACAACGAGCATTCACGTCTATGGCCGCGATATTGGCCACGCGGAACGACACAGCTATGACCCCGTTACGGGAGAAATCAGCAGATTCGTCTCCGGATACTGCAACGTCCTCCGAGACACGGAACGATTCTAGAAAATAGGATCTCTTGAGGACCTCTGCTGTCTACCTAGACGCTTCTTACCGTCTAACCATCATTACTTGACGCTGCGCCTCGAACTCACCAGGGAATTGACCGATCAGAAAATGTTTGAGTGGCCATGGCATCCTCAGGGTCACTATTTCAAATACGATGAATAATGCCCAACTGAACGAGAAGACAAATCCCATTAGCTCCTCGCCCATTCCTTGGTCCCTAGGCTAGGCTAGTTTCTCGCTTATCTCCATGGCGTCTTTGGTACTATCGGAGAATTCCAGGAGGGTTTCCACTGTCCGACTCTTGTATGGACCCTTTTCCCTAACATACTGCAAATAGTCTTCCATCTGATCTTTGAATATTCCCACGTTGTCCGCGACGATGACGCTGCCCTCGTGAAGATTCTTCTCTACAGCCTTCAGATATGCGAGATATTGTGTCTTCTCAGCGTCCAGGAAGACTAGGTCGAAGCTTCCGGAGAGCTTCCCTAGTTCTGTCCTTCCATCTCCTTCTATCACCCTGATCCTCACTTCCATGTTGGCGCGCCTGATGTTCTCGGTCGCCATACGTACATGTTCGGGGTTCTTCTCGACCGATATGATCTCGGCTTTAGGCGGCGAGTTCTTTGCCATCAGTATGGCGGAGTACCCGTAGAGGGCTCCGACCTCCAGAATTCGCCTAGGCCTACACTTCTTCACGATCTCAGCGAGGATCTTTCCCTTGACGGGACCGATAGATGGGATGAAAGAACGTTCTCCGATCGCCTCGATTTCTCGAAGGACGGTGTCCGCGGGGTCTAGAGGCTTCATTACTTCCGCTCTGCTGTCAATTTAGCCATCTATACTTAACGAGAGGACCAAGTCGAGTCCACACAGGTGTTTCTCTTTAGTTCTCTAGAGAGACAGTAGCCCCGGTTCAAATCTAGGGAGTAAGACAGGCCCAGGTAGGAAATAGAGGAAACGGCAAGATTGCAGCTGAGAATGCTCAAAGGCAAGATTCACAGAGCACGCGTGACGGGTTCCGATCTTAACTACGAGGGAAGCATCGAGATAGACTCGTCCCTAATGGAGGCTGCTGGCATTCTCCCCTTCGAGAAGGTCGATGTTTGGAGCATTACAACCGGCGAGAGGTTCTCCACCTACGCACTCCCTGCCGACCCGCGAAGCGGAATTATAGCGCTCAACGGAGCGGCTGCCCGCAAAGTACAGCCGGGGGACGAGATCATCATCACAGCATTCGTATCGATGAATGAGAAAGAGGCCGAAAAATGGAATCCAAAAATCGTCTTTGTCGACGAGAAGAACAGGTTCAAGCCTCTTACCCATGCTCCCAGAACGCTAGCCCACCCACGAAAACTAGCCCACTAAGGCCGTCGAACAGCCGGCCGAAAGACTCCCGCTCGGTCAATCTCGTTTCTGAGCAGAAGCTAGAAACATAGGAATCTTCACCGCTTGTTTGCCTTGTGTACTGGAGCAGCAGGAAGACAACGCGTCAACGCTTACCTTCTCTAGTCCGTTGTCTTTCAACATGACAGCAATGTCCTCCATCTTGAACCCAAGCCATAGGTCCGCGTGTTCCTTCCGAAGCCATTCGTGGCTATGTTCTTGGAGGTCGGAGAAGGCGATTCTCCCTCCTAGTTTGAGCACTCTGGACATCTCTGCTATCGCGGTTTTTGGGTGCGGGCAGTGGTGCAATACCATATTGCCGAGTACAACATTGACAGATGAATCCGGCAACTGCATGCGTTCGACATTTCCAATTCGAAATTCCACTTTTCCTTTCCCCAGTTTCGCAATTGCTTCATCACTCATCCCCCTTGAGAAGTCGAGGGCGATGACTTTTCGGGCTACCATAGCGGCTGCTTCCGTCAGAAACCCTGTTCCGGCGCCGACGTCTAGAACGGTGTCGTCGGGACTGATTCGAGCTGCGTTCAACACAGCTTCCCGTACGTCTTCGCCATAGAAGCTCTTTCTCATCACGTCCCATTGAGGAGAGACGAGTTCGAAGTAATCCCGCACTCTGCGCGACATGGGCATCTAAACCATCCCGCTGGAATCAGTTAAAGAATGCGCAGTATACGTTGTTTTCCAAGATACACCGTTTGGCTGATGGAAACTTGGTCGTTGAATCTGATTTCTACAGCGTCCGGCTTCGATTCAAACGCCTCTTCGCGGACCCCGCAATCTTCGAAGACCAGAAGAACGCCGTCCGACGATTTCTCATATCGCCACATCTCGCAAGCAACCAGGTTGCAATCTATCAGATAACAGACGATATTTCACCCTCTGATAACGTTGGGAAGTCGCCTGACATTGCCGGGACCGCCAGGTACATTCACCGCGGAAGGGTCGTTTGTTCAGAGTACCTAGAAAACGCGAACGTGACACTGGAGTATGCGGATTTTGGCAGCGGCCTCTCGCCCGATGATCACCAGGGACTGTGGAAGAGACAGAAATGGGGACGAATGAACTTCCACCTCGAGGAATTTCACCACGAGCACTTGAAGATCGAGATACCTGCTGTTCCTGAACTCTATGAAATGCTTCGCTCTAGAGCTGACCCGACTACACTCGTGGATGTCGAGCTTCCAGAACTTTCGGACAACTTCTTTCGCTCTGCTGTTGGCTACCTAGAAATCCGCCTGAAACAGCTTGCCGAACTGGAGCATCAGATGATCGACATCTATGTTGCCCGAGACTTGCTTCCGGAGGAGAGGGCGGCGTTAGAGAAGAGACTGACCCGTCCGTCGACGCAGTCTACGATTTACATCATGTTGTCGAAAGCCGAAGGAACCGCGCAGCTGTAGCGATGTTTATCCAAGGCAGAAAGTCTATGCTACTTGCTTGTAGGATTCGACGAACTCTGGGTCAATTACTCCCGAAATGACTTTCTCAGAACCATCGGGAAGAATTACCGGTGTGCCTGCAGCGTGGTAGGGGAGCTCGAATCTTTCCAACTTCTCAGGAGATTCGACTTCGAAGAGCTTACGACAGGTGCCGTTCTGGTAGTGGAAACAGTAGATCTTCTCGACACGTCTTTCACCAAATCCGCCAGCTCTTCCTCCGGCGGCATGAGAGTCTTCGGGTAATTGGAGGATGTAGACCGAGTTTTCGCCTTGGAGGGTTTTCAGGTCTACGGGGCTATGTGCAACTAGTATTCGACGGCCTTTTTGGGAGATGAGTTGCGCCAGTTCTTCGAGGGGTGTCATGTTGTCCGGAACTCTGTGGTCACGTAGAAATATCTATGCCGCATCGCTCAGAGGAAGCTGATCGTCGCGTCCTTTCTGCCGATTCGGACCAGTTTCTCGATCTCCTTGCCATCTTCCTCGTTGAGGGGGGTGTAGAGCCGGTTGTCGTTGTCGTTGCCTGAGTATCGGCCGGCTATGAGATAGGCGTCCTTGTTTGCTTCTTTCAGAACAGTGACACGGTTCAGCGCGTCCCTCGCTGTGTAGAGATAGAGAGGACTTGGATCGAACTTCTGAACGTCTTTCTTGGAAAGCCGCTTTTTTTCATTGGGCATTGATTATTCCGCCCGCGACCTACCACATGGTGATCTTAGTTAAGTCTTCACGATAGGATGCGCACGTCATAGCGTCATTGGTATGGCTTAAATGCCGAACGTCAACCCGAATCCCTCTGATCGAAAAATGAAAATGCCCATACTGGTGGTAGGAGTGGTGGTGCTCGTTGCAGGTGTCGGAACCTGGGGCTACCTCTACTCGATGAACATACACCATACAATTCAGCTCGGGGGCTTAGGCCTGGCGGTCTTGGGCGCTATTATCGCGGTTGGAGGCGCTATGATGAAGACGGTCAGTGTCGGGGGTACCACGGGTACGGGACAGTTCGCCTGTGCGAAGTGCGGCTCTAAGTTCGGCTCTGAATCCGCTTTGAACCAGCATACCAAAGACAAACACGGAATGTAGCTCGCTCGACCCGCCCTTCTTCAGAAAAAATCCAAACGTTCCAGAACACTTCCGCGTCCTACCGCCCTCGAATTGTTACTTCTTTTCTTGTGAGTCCGGATATTGTAGGGCTCATCGTAGGTTGCTAGAGTGCTCATGGGATAAGGGACTTTTGAGATTCGGCCTATTCTAGACCTTAAGCTGGCCTGATCTTCGGAGAGATTCAACCTGTCCCTGAGTGTACCTGAACATGATGTCACCGCGCTCTGGCTGGAAATCCCACGGTGCGACTAGTACTGTATCGCCCATCTTGATCCAGACGCGGCGTTTCATTTTGCCGCGAATTCGGCAAACTCGGGTGACGCCGTCAGCACACTCGACCAGTACTCTATCGTAGCCTAGGAGATTTTTGACGGTCCCGTAGAGCTGGCCTGGACCAGGTGTGAGCATCTCGCTGAGGTTGGCCTCGCTGAGGACCTTTCGTTTACCCATATTATCATCGTACTAGGGCATGGCGGTAATATTAAAGGCCAAAAGTCAAGATCGTAATTCCGGCACGATTCAGTTTTTCCACTTGACTGAACAACCGAAAGGTCTTGTCTCTTGAAGAGAAGGCTTTTGGCCCGCGAGCATCGCGTCTAAAGCGTCTCTCAGATCTTTAGTCTTGACCGATTCAGGGTTTCGATTGTCGTCAATTCTACCCTTGTATTGAAGTCGGCGTTGCTGGTCAAACGCGAAAACGTGTGGGGTGCAGACTGCACCGTATTTCTTGGCGATTTCCTGTGTGTCGTCTCTCAGATAGGGAAAATTGAAGCCGCGTTCCTTGGCCCTCTTGATCATGTTTGGATAGCTGTCTTCCGGATAACCGCTGTCGTCGTTGCTGTTTATCGCCACCAGGGTAACTCCTTTCGCTGAATAGTCCTTCTGAATCTGAACCATCCTGTCTTCGTAGGCCTGCACGTAGGGGCAGTGGTTGCAACTGAAAATGACCACCAGGGCTTTCTTGTCAGAGAATTTGTTCAGGCTGTGAGTCTTGCCATCGACTCCTTTCAATTGAAAATCGACCGCGGACGCGCCTAACGGAAGCCCGACTGAGTCAAGGGTTGTGGGAGATGAAGGCATAGGAGAATTAGGATGAGCAAGGCCTTAGAAACCTTTCCAGCCTTGTCCATGAAGATAGGTCGAATTGAAGACGAAAGCCATGGTAGGCGTCTCGGGGTTCAGCTATGCTGGATGGAAGGGAAACTTCTACCCCGGTAATCTGAAGAGTGAGGAATTCCTTTCATATTATTCTCAACGACTCAACAGCGTGGAGATCAACAGTTCTTTCTACGCCCCTCCCAGTTCCGCAATGGTGAAGTCATGGGCTAGCCGAACTGGAGACAATTTCAGGTTCTCATTCAAAGCCCCGAGACAGATAACTCACATTCTGAAACTCGGGAATGGATCGGTCGAAGCCTCGGAGAGGCTGGGAGTGACGTTGAGTTCTCTTAGAGAGAAAAGGGGGCCGGTTCTGTTTCAGCTTCCACCCTACTCGAAACAGGACTTGAACCTTCTGGAAGACTTCCTTGCGAAAACCTCCAAGATTGGAGAAAGAGTATTCGAGTTCAGACATGAATCCTGGCTGAACGATCCCACCTACACTACTCTGGAGAAACACGATGCTGACTTCTGCATCGCTGAAACAGAGGATGTGAAACCAGTCTTCAAAGTAACCGGGAAGACGCCCTATTTCCGGCTGCGAAGAGAATCGTACGATGCGAAGATGATCGATGACTGGATCGAGAAGATCAAGGAAACGGGTAAGGGAAGGGAGTCGGTCTATGTCTACCTACGCCATGACGAGAATGGAGATAATGCTACTAGGGCGCTGAAGATTCTCGAATCATTGGCTTGAGAAAGCCCGCTTGATTCAGCGGTGTTGAACGAGTCCTAAGTTGTTTTTGCCGCTGCTTTCTTTAGCTCTTCGTAGTTCGGTTCCTTAGTCGGGTCATCGCTGACCCATTTGTAGACAACGACTCCATTGCGATCTAGTATGAAGACGGATCTTTTTGCAACTGTATATCCTTTGAGATTTCCGAAGTCTTCGTGGAATACGTTGTAGAGTTTCACAACCTCTCGGTTGTAGTCGCTGAGAATTGGGAAGTTGAGGTTGTTATTCTGTGCGAAGGCCTTGTTTGTGAATGGATCGTTGACGCTTATTCCTACGACCTGGGCGTTGACCTTGTTCAGCTCCTGTATGTTATCACGTAGGGTGCACATTTCACGAGTACATACGGTGGTGAAGGCGCCTGGGAAAAAAGCGAGTAGTGTTGCGCCGTTGGGTTTCAGAAACTCGCTAAGGCTACGAGGTTTTCGATCAGTGTCTGCGAGTGTAAAGTTCGGAGCTTTTTCGCCCTGGTTGACCATTTGACCGTCGAGTCAGGCCGTGAATTGGCGGATGTTTCTAAACCTTACAGCTCCATAATAGGAGATTCGGTCTCGAAGGACGAAGGGGGTCAGGTGATGTCTAAGAAAGAAAGTTGGGGGAGCCTAGGATCGTTTCTAGGCCCACTAGTCGTCGTTGCCTTGGTCGTCGGAGCTTTCGTTATCTTTGTTGTCCGCGCACTCATTAGCATCGTCGGTATCGTGGCTGTTGGAGTGAGCCCCGTGAGTGTTGGCAGTGTCATTGTCAGTTTTTGTTGAGTGAGTTGCATCGTGTTGCGGGTTATGTTTGGCTAGAGCTGCCATGAACCCGTGTGCTTTGCCCACAAGTGATGTGTCGGACTTGTCTTGTTTGTCGTGTCCTTTTGCAAGGTGCTTGCCCTCGTTACTATGGTTGCCGTCGCTGTTGGTCGTTGGGTCAGAACTGCAGGTTGGTGATGTTGTGTCCGTTGAGCAGTTCGTAGTGCAGGTTGAGCTCGTCGGTGTCGTGCCACCGTTATTGTTATTGCCGTTGGTGTTGCCTCCGCCGTTGCTTGAGGCTTGTAGTGCTGGACCATGTAGTAGGAAGGGCACGATGAAAGCGCCGATTCCGGCAACGATCAGGGCGATAGCGCCCACTTTGCGTTTTGTCGATGAATCCATTCTTTGTTTTTCCTATCTCCCTTTTCTTGGAGTTGAACGCGAGGTGAGAGGGCTGGGTATATGATACAACGATTTGAACAGCCAGAAAGATGTCAAACCCTCACTGTTTCTGCGAACTGTTCTTGAGCCGTTTGATAGGGTGTAAATTCGAGCTATAACACTCGAAGGAATAGGTACAGGACGAGAAGGTTAGGAATTGTCACGATGAGTCCGATCTTTGAGAACTCCACGAACCCGAAGCCTGATCCTCGGCTCTCGGCCTGTTCTAGAACTATGACATTACTGGCCGCGCCTAGGAGACTGATCCCTCCGGACAATGTGCTGGCGCCAGCAAGCGCCATCCATGCCTTGACATCGACTCCGGTGAAGCCTGCTGCCTGCATCGCTTTGATGTAGACCGCGACGAAGGGAACGTTACTCAGGAGCTGGCTGAAGATTGCGCTTGTCAAAATTATCGTTATGATCGAGAGTCCTGGGTCCGACTTGTTGAGAACGGGCAAGTAGGTCATCAGAGTCTGGAGTGCGTTTGACTCCCAGAATGCTTGCATGACGATGAAGAGGGAAATGAAGAAGATGATGATCCCCCAGTCAACCGATCTGAGAATTTCTTTTCGCCTTCCGCTCCCCAAGAATACGATCGTTGCGCCTAGGAGAGAGACTGTTCCAAGATTGAAGACTCCCTGCAGTCCGAAGAGCTCGGCGATTCCGACGAGGAAGAAGCCGAGCACAACCATTCCCGCGGTCCAGCCAGATAGCTTTGCCAGCTTTCGATCCTTGATTGCGTCTAGTGGATTGACGTGGAGTTGTGCGATTGTTGAGTCCGCGAATTCTTTCCGATAGTACCACTTGAGAATCAGGTATGAGATTCCGAGTCCGACCAGCGTTGGAGGGGCAAGGTAGTAGAGAAAATTCAGCATCGGGTTTGGAATTCCTGTTGATAGCGCGACCAGAAGGTTCTGCGGATTACCGATCGCTGTCATCGTGCTGCCGATGGTCACGCCTAGGGCGAGAGTGATGAGAAAGACTCCTGGTCGGACACGAAGTTGCTTAGCCACGGTCAACATTATCGGTGTGGCCATCAATGCCAAAGTATCGTTCACGAGGAACGCTGACATTGTGCTTATTCCGACGAGAACCAATCCGAAGGCTCTCTGCGGAGACTTTGCAACTCGCAACAGTCTCAGGGTAACGTACTCCAGTAGACCAGAGAGATCCATTGCGGCGACCACTGAGAACATGCCGAGAAGGAAGAAGATCACGTTGAGATTGATTGATGCGTAAGCATCTCCCAACGGGATTGACCCGGAGAAGATCATTGCGACGGCTCCCGCCAGCATAAGGGTCCAGATTGGGATACGAAACCATCGAAGGTTTCGAAGAACTATCAGAACGTAGACTGTGGCGAAGATGGCTATTGGAAGATAGTTTAGGCTCAACTTGGGCAGGGGTCCAAAGCGATTCCTTTGAGGCCGAACAGTTTGGGAGGAATCGCTGAAGTTCTGATCAATTTAGGCTGTTCGAATAGTAGAAGAGATGCAGAATTAGGTTCCTGGTACGCCAGGCTCCACTCGGTGGACTTATCCCCTATAGTTCTTCGAGCATTTTCTGGGACCAGAGGAGTGAAGCTTCCGGTTTCTTGGGAGAATCCTTTTCTTTTTTCACCTTAGGCTTGGTAGGAGCTTTCTCTGGCCGAGTTGCCTCTGGAATCAAGCCCTTATTGGGGATAATCGGCTTGGGACCTATAGGGTCTTGACCTTGCCCAATGACAGCGCCTTCCTGATCACGCAGGATACCACTCTCGTAGAAGGCCTTGTAGTGTCCTTTGTAATCGTAGACGAATCCGTCCTCGTCGACCCATGCGATTGTGTGGCCATCGAAGTCGACAATTCTGCGGTCCTTGAGTAATCTGTACCTTGCGGTTCCGTTCTCGTCCCATATTACGTCGATTTCTTCTTCTTCGGCTTCTGGTCCTAGTTCCAAGTTCGTCTCCTTACCCCGCTTATCGTTCAAGCTAAGAAGGTTACCGATGATATTGATAGCAAAGTAGGGAATTAGGGTCCTACTGAGACTTCGGCCTCCTCGTTCAAATAGCTGGAAGACGATATAGAGCGCAATGGCGGTCCAAGGAGGCAGGCACGTCTGTCCTGTCTGCGGGCAAATCGGGCCCTGCATCTATTCTGGTCGGGAGGACGGAGATGAGTACAGGGTTCACAACTGTCACGTTTGCGGTTCGACATGGAAGGAACCGAAAACGGGTTTGGATTATGCTGCCAGGTCGAAGCTGGAACAGCAAGCTCAGCAGATAGCCTGACTAAGACTCTGACCGATCAAGACCCAGATCCAACGTAGATATACAAGTCGCAACGAGCGGCTACCGAACAAAGTTGCCGCGTCAGTCTCGAACGTTCCGGATCAGGACTCGACAGAAAAGGACGAACAGGTCTAGAAAGCGGACTGGTTCGAGTCGAAAAATAAGCAATCCTTTCACGAGCAAACACTAGCCAGAGGAACGAGTCCTCTCGCACGAGCGCATCGATTGCACTAGCTGACCATTTTACCAAAATTGTCAAGCATCGTGACGAAGGATTTCTCCATCGAGGCCAATCCACCAGTCGGCCCGTTTTCGTCTATGACGATGTACTCGTTCGGCGAGTGTGCGAGGGCTCCGTGGCCGAGTCCTCCGATTACCACTGGGAGGTTGAGGGGTTTTCGGTTGAACATCGCGAATGGTGCGCTTCCCGCGATCGTGGGCCATAGTTCCGGGTCCTTTCCCATCTCCTTGTAGGACTTGATTACGGCTTGGGCGGGCGGGCTTTGATAGCTTGTCCGTGAGGATCCATAGCCGGCTTCTAGTACTCGTATTTGGACATCTTTGAATCCGTAGGCGTCTAGATGGTTTCTGATCATGGGTATTACATCGTCCTTTCTCATGTTCGGTACTAGGCGAACGTCCATCTTGACGGTAATCTTGTGGGGGAGCAGAGTCTTTGTCTCCGGTCCCGCGTAGCCGCTTGCTATGCCGTTGATGTTGAGGGTTGGTTCGAACAGGTATTTTTTCAGCGCTTCAATGCCATGGGTGTCGCCGATGAACCTGTCAACCTTCATCTCCTCTCGTACAGCCGTATCGTTGAAGGTCTTCTCCAGCTTCGGGAGCAACTCCCGATCCTCCTTGTTCGGGACCTGGGCGTGACGGTAGAAATCTTGGATCGTCACCTTGTTGCCATCAGGACCCGTCATCGTGGCCAGCGCCTGGATCATCCTCCAGACCGGGCTGTCAACCCACGCCTTGTTGCTTCCATGAATCCCAAACTCTTTCGGACCTTTTCCCCAGGTCGCCCCGTCGAGCTCGAGTTCGAAGAACACGATTCCCTTGACGCCCAGATACATTACCACCTTTCCAGTTCGGTCTTGTGAACAGAACGGGAAGAATACAGCCTTGGCCTGTTGTAGTTCCTTCTCGTGTTTTGAGATGAATTCTGGGAGGTGCCGGCTTCCGAGTTCTTCCTCTCCTTCGACAACGAACATTAGATTTACCGGTAATTTTTGGCGGGTGGCTTTGATCGACTCGCAGGCATTCAGGAAGCCGCGTAGTTCGCCCTTCGTGTTGACCGCTCCTCGGGCTACAAGGCACCTGCCGAATGGGGGAACGTCGGTCAGCGTTCCAGCAAGCGGGTCTACGCGCCAGCCGGGCTCGTCAACCGGCATCGTATCGTACATCATGTAGACAACGATCGTCTTGTTAGCTCCAGAGTCATAGTTGCCGTAGACGACTGGGTTTCCGCTAGTTTCTTCCAGGCTTGCTTTGGCGCCGAGACTCGTCAGGTAGCTGAGGACGAGGTTCGCGCAGTCTCTCACTCCCTTGTTCTCCGGGGATATGGACGGCTGGCGGACTAGCTCCTGGACCTTGGCTATGTGTTGTAGGAGGTTCTTGTCGATGTGGGCGAAGACCTTTCCGCGATCGAGCGGCATGAGTGCCGCCTGAAAGAATGGTCGGGTATAAGCGTTGAGAGAAGCTCTCTACGTCTACACGGTGGAAGAGGCGAACTTGTATGATTGTTGTAAGATTCTCATTATTCGGCGGAGATCCGGTTTGGGTCCGAGTTTGAGGATGACCCATCCTTCACGGTCGTGAACCTCAGGGGAACGAGAGACGGTGCCTTGGCCAATCATGACCTCTTTGAGGTCAGGTGGTAAACGTAATTCAATCCGGTCTGGGCTGTGGATATGCGCGAAAGACTTGCCGCCGACATGCAACTCGATCTCCTCGTCTCCGTGGTCTTTCATCTCGACGCCTGGGACGAGAAGCATCTCGCCCGCAATCATGTCCAGTAGGCTCATAACCCGTAATCTCCCTTCCAGTGATTGGACTTATTTCTTTCCAAACCGGTGTCATCCTAGCGTGAGGAGCCGCGACCATCGCGTCTTCGCGTCAGATTGATGTATCTTCTCAATCTTGGCCAGCCGGTCTTGGCGTATCTGAGACGATCAGGATTATTCTTGACCCACTTTAGCATGTGAAAGAAACTTCTCGCTCGCTTCTCATCTCTTTCAGCGATCGGTTCGTAGCCCAAGTTCCTGATCTCGTCCAAGTAAGCTGTTTCCACGTTGTTCTGAGCGTCCCCGGTAATCACCGCAGTCTTGACTCTCGTCTTTCCGTACTTCTCGGCTAGATGGGGTCTGGTCTCGTCGAACAGGAAGCTACTGCAGATCTCAATCTCCTCATTCTCTCCGAGTTTCATCTCGTCGAGGAGATTGACCGCGAGTTCTGTAGCTTTCTTCTGGTACATCTTCTTTCCGAAGCTCGGGATCTGGAAAAATGTAACGGGAATCATGTCGTAATGAAATTCTCCGGTCTCTTTTCGGTGTGCCCCGACTACGACTCCGTGGAGGAGGTCACCGACACCGGCATCGTCAATCTGGATCGTCAAATCAATATGACTCCTGCTTCAACTCGGAATTAAGCATGATTCGACCAATCATCACTCTTGCGTCGCGAGGGTCAATCGCTAAGACCCCCCTCACCTAGAGGAAATTTGCTGTCTGGCAGGGGTTATGGGCGAGACAGCCGATCCAGGGCACAGACCTGGCTTGGATCACATGGCGTTTTAATGAGTCGTCAAGAACGCTTTGCTAGGAAATCTAGGGGACGGCTTCCAGATTCGAGATCAGGGCTGACTATGGGCGAGTTCGGATGGTTCTGCTGTTCTTCTGCTTTATCTCGATGGGAAGAGGAATCTTTATATCTCGATATCGGATATCCAATATCGGAAAAGCGATATCGAATGTTTCGCGGATTTGGAATGTTCAGAAAACGCGGACTCAGACCATGGATCCTCAACATACTGAGAAGATCACCCAAGAACGGGGCGGAGATAATGGACGAGATCGAGA
>Ga0209761_1000012_pt1 | contig 74757 bp, 78 predicted proteins | sample GraSoi013_1_40cm_4_FD_185818 | JGI IMG/M metagenome (GOLD analysis project Ga0209761, IMG submission 185818) | Grasslands soil microbial communities from the Angelo Coastal Reserve, California, USA - Sample 09_25_2013_1_40cm (SPAdes) (version 2) | ecosystem: Environmental > Terrestrial > Soil >... | reverse complement strand
TCCATCTCGAGGGCCAAGGTCTTGTCTGGACTGTCGCGAGGCGAAGCCGTCATCCCCTGGCTTGTTCAAGTTCCGCCTGTAGTAGCTCGGTTACCAGTCTTGGGTCGGCTCTTCCTCGGACTTCCGCCATGACCAAGTTCATCATCTTCCCGAGCGCCTTGGCTCCATTCTTCTGGACAAACGATCGGTGTGACTCCAAAACTTTCGATATTATCCCCTTCAACTCTGTCTTACCCATCATGCCGAGATTCAACTCGTCAATAGCGGAGGCTGCGTTTGCCGCAGGATGCATGGCCAACCACTTGAGGATCTCTAGCACCGATTCTTTGGCAGTCTTGCCTTCAGCAACGAGCCGGAAGATATCCTTCAGATGTGTATCTTCAAGACTTTCTATAGGGACACGATCTCTCGCTAGGCTTCGCATAGATTCTGTGAGTACGGTGGCGACGAAGCTTGGCGCTATGTCCTTCGCGGTAGCGGTTATTTCACCGAAGGTGTCTACGTATTCGGAGTTGACGAGTTGAGCTGCAAGCTTTGGGCTGATATCGTATTTTGACCCTATCTCTTTGGCGAGCTCCTCGGGCATTCGTGGCAGGTTGTCTCCGATTTGCCTGATTCTGTCGGAACTGATCTGAACCGGCGGCACATCAGTCTCCGGATACATTCTGGCCGCGCCTGGTCTCGGTCTCATGTAGTGTGTTGTACCATCCGGGTTGGCAGTCCTCGTCTCCTCAGGCACTCCGACTAATGCTTCCCTAGCTCTTTCGACAACAGCCCTCAACCCGTCCAACACGTTTTCCCTAGAGTCAGCAATTAGAACGAAGGCATCGCTTGTGTGGCATTCGAGCTTCCCCGCGATAGCATCAACCTCTGCCTGACTTATTCCGTGCCCGGGCAGCTCATCAGAGTGGAAGACTCCTCCCACCCGTCCCCAGAAGGCAGCCCGCTTCGCCATCTCCGTCCCCAATCTGATTCCCGGCATCAGCTCTTTCTTCAGCAAGCCCGCGAAGCCTGCTAGCTTAACCCCTTGAACGGTTCCTCCTTGCTTCAGGGCTGACTGGACTATCTTCGATTCTGATTGAGACACGAGCGATGTAAGATCATTGTAGTCCTCTTTGAGGTCTGCCGGCTTGATTTTTCTGCTCCTCAGCTCGTCTCGTATCTGTAGAAGAGTGGTTTGACGCTGGACTTCAAGCTCTACCGCTTTGGAGACCAGGTCGAGTTCTTGGACCCCTTTGATCTCGATAAGAGCACCATCCCTTATCGACACGTTGAGGTCCTGCCTTATGCTACCGAGACCTCGCTTCACCTTCTTCGTGGCCCGTAGCACCTGTCCTATTGCGAGGGCCACTCTGCCCGCTTCTTGAGCGTCGTTGATTACCGGACCGGTAGCAATCTCGATGAGGGGGACCCCGAGCCGGTCGAGGCGAAAGATGACCGCGTTCTGATCCTCGCCTGTCTTGCGTCCAGCGTCCTCTTCTAGTGATATCTGCTGAATCGGGATTTCTTTTCCGTCCGCGTCTAGTTTGCCATTGAGCGAGATTATCGCGGTGCGCTGGAATCCTGTCGTGTTGGACCCGTCGATGACGACCTTGCGCATCACGTGCACCTCGTCCATCGGACGAGCGTGCAGGAGGAGGCTGATGGTGAGCGCGATGTCGACTGCTTCAGGGTTGAGTTGGTGCGGCGGCTCCTCGTCTAGCTCGACTAAGCAGGTTGTTTCTGGGTCGGCTTCGTAATTGATGGCTCGTCCTTTGTTGAACTCGAAGAGAGCCGCGGGATCCACCTGGCCCAGCTCGCTCTGTGTTGGTCTGAGCCTCCGTTCGAATGTGAGCGTCGGCGGTTTTGTCGACAGGATTGTTGGACACTCACAGAAGAGCTTGTGGCGAGTGTCCAGCTGCCTGTGTACTTCGAGTCCGACTCTGAGACCGACCGTCGAGTAGTTCTGGGGCGCCTAGGCCGCCTCCGTTATCGTCGTCCTCTCGGTAATTTCTCCAGCTATCGGCTGGAGCATGAGTCCGTGGACCTTGTCTATGGACCTGGTCTGGCCGAGCACCCACATGAGTTTCACAAGCGCTGTCTCTGGGATCATATCTTCGAGGGGGACAACGCCGAGGTTGAGCAGGTCTCGTCCCGTGACGTAGACGTTCAGGTCGACTCTTCCCCATATTGTCTGGGACGTCATGAAAACGGGAACATCGTTTTTCACGGCGTTCCGGATGGAGTCGTAGCAGTATTTGGAAACGTGTCCAAGGCCAGTGCCTTCCAGAACTAGACCGCGGGCGCCGGCTTTGATCACGGCATCTATGATTTGAGGATCGAAGCCTGGGTAGAATTTCAGGAGGTATGCGTGGTGGTCGAATTCCGGTTTGAGGCTGAAATTGTGATCTGACCTCCGTCTGGGAGGGCTCTCGAAATATTCGATCTGTCGAGTGTGCAGATCGTACCGGGCGAGAGGATTTGAGTTGATGGACTTGAATGCGTCGCGACGGCTCGTGTGACATTTTCGTACTCTCGTCCCCCTGTGTGCAACGATGTAACGGTCCGAGAGGTCTTGGTGCATTGTGACTCCAACCACGCCGAGATCCGCGTTGGCCGCCATCGCAACGGCTCCGGTCAGGTTGGATGCAGCGTCGGAGCTGGGGCGATCCGAGGATCTCTGGGCTCCGACCAAGAGGACTGGGACGGGGAGATGTTGAAGCGCGAAGCTCAAGGCTGCTGCGGTGTAGTGCATCGTGTCAGTTCCCTGGCTTACAACGACCCCGCTTACTCCTTCTGTTATTCTTCTGGAGATATCCTCTGCGAGAGTCTTCCATTGCGATGGTGTGACGTTCTCGCTCAATTCGCTGAACAGTATGTCGGCCTCGACTTCTGCTATGTTGGCAAGTTCGGGGACGACGCTTGCCAGGTCTGCTGCTGTGAGAGCTGGCTGGACGGCACCAGTTCGATAGTCCACTCTGCTCGCGATCGTTCCTCCTGTGCTGATGATTGCTACTCTGGGAAGACCGGGTTGCTTCGGTGGGGGAGATGGTCTGGTAAAGTGGGGTTTCTGGCCTCCTCCGACAACTTCAATCTTCTCCGTCCGCTGGAAGTGGATCCCGACGTTGTAGCCGTTCTTCAGCTTGAGAACGATATGGTTGGGATCGCCATATTCGGAGCGTGGGAATAGTGCTCCTTCGAAGACCTCTCCAGTCATTGTGGTGATCTTGACTATGTCTCCGACCTTTGCGTTGGCGGTCTTTAGCCTACGAAGGATTTCTCCATGGTATCCTTCAAGTTCCGAGACGGACATTGGTCTCGAACGACTCAGAGGAGGGTTAAGGATATTCTCTAGTTGAGACGTTTCGACATGTAGGGTCCGTCGTGTTCATAGTCGAATCGGGAGTAGTAGTTTTTGGTTCCGAGGGCGCTTATCACGACCATCTTGGTCCTGTGATAGTCTTCGAAGGCCGTTCTCTCGGCTTCAGCTATCAGTCTGGCACCGTAGCCCCTGTGCTGGTAGGCTGACGCGATCCTTGCACCAACCGGCACTGTTTGGCCTAGGACGTGAAGCTCTCGAATCATTGCAGCGTTCTGGTCCTTGATTTCTGTCCTATGAGCCTCTTCGCCGGGGACTCTCAATCGGACGTATCCGACTAGAATATCCTGTTTGGCGTCTTCGAAGGAGAGAAAGACCTCTGTACCCCCAGAAGCATCATAGACTAGTCGCTGCAGTCTGATATCGTTGGTTAGCAGGGTCGTATTGTTTCTCATTGCATGCTGCCCGACTTCGCGGCATCTTATGCAGCGGCATGCGATACCGCGGCGGGCGAGTTCTTCCTGGACCAGCTGGCGGAGGTTTCCATTTGTGACCCCATCCGCGATGCCGTCGGCGGGAATCTCACGCTGAATTCTCATGATCCTGACCCAGGGAGGAATTAGTCGCTTTATCCCCACGATCAGACGAGCGGCCTGCTCTGTCGAATACGGCTTGTATTCACCCTTCTTCCACTCCTCGTACAACTGGGTTCCGGGCGTTACAAGGCAGGGGTAGATCTTCAGCATGTCCGGTCTAAATTCCGAGTTCTCGAAAATCTTTCGAAACGCGTCCAGGTCACGCTCTGGATCACATCCGGGCAGTCCTAGCATCATGTGATATCCCACTTTGAGAGCTGAATCCTTCAGTGTTATCGTTGCCTCGACAACATCTGCAACCTTGTGGTCTCGGTGGATCCTCTCGTACACGTCGTCGTAGAGTGTCTGGACGCCGATCTCGACTCGGGTTACTCCCATTGAGAGCATATGATCGACATGGCCTCTACGGGACCAGTCGGGGCGGGTCTCGATTGTGATTCCTACATTCTTGATCGGAGCATTCTCCGAGCGCACCTTCGCCTCGTCCAGCGACCCAGAGTCCTCGCCGTTGAGAGCGTCCAGACACCTCTTCACGAAATCCTCCTGATAGGAGCGAGGCATGAATGGGAAAGTGCCGCCTACAAGAATCAGTTCGACTTTGTCGACAGGATGGCCCATTCCTCGGAGTTGAAAGAGCCTACTCGCCACCTGTAGATGGGGATCATAGCCGGACTCGAGAGCCCTCATGACTGCAGGCTCCTTGCCAGTGTAGGCCCTGGGCACCCCTTCATCGGGTCCACCAGGGCAGTATGTGCATTTTCCATGTGGACAGCCGTAAGGTTTGGGCATCACGGCAACAGTTGTAACGCCGCTCAGGCTGCGGACTTGTTTGTCGACTAGGAGTGGGCCAAACTTGGGGAGAAGAGATTCGGAGATTAGCTTGAGGATCTGGGAATTTGCAGGGACAAGTGGCGACCTGTATTTCCTGCAGACTTCAATCTTTAGTCTGTTGACATCATCCCTCGAAGGGTTTTCTAGGCTTAACAGTCTTTCAAGGATCTCGTTGGAGACCTGCCCGGCGACCCCGCTCATCTTCTCGCGACCTTAGACAGTCTCAACCTGCACATGTGTAGGCTCTAACTGTCTTTCTGTTGGTCTGCCGTAGGTGCGTCCCTTCCAGGAGAACCCGTATCCCAGTGAGCCTCGAATCGTGGAGTCGATTCCGATAGCGATGTAGACGAGTATTGCGACGGGAAAAAGCAGGGCATAGGTTGAGGGGACGTCTATCGATCGGTCAAGGATGATTATTCCAAGCCATAGTAGGAAGGACATGAAAGCTCCAGCAATAAGGTAGGGATTGAGCAGGTTTGTTGGGGCGAGAGTGATCCCGTAGATTAGGACGACGAATGGGAGTACGAGAAATGTGAACATGAGCACGATTCTCGCGAGAGCCTTCCTCAGCATGTGTCTCTCTGAGACCGTGTAGAAGTTTTTCCTCCATCCCCTCCAGATCTCGGCTAGGCTCGCGTACATTCTAACTCCTAGAGCGTCCTGGGCCGTAACAAACCTCAGTCTCCCGCCCCCTCTCTTCAAGAGTCTTGCGAGAGTGTAATCCTCAACGATCTTGTCACGGACCGCCGCATGTCCGCCAACCTTCTCATAGGACGTTCTGCGGAAGAGCATGTATTGTCCGTTTCCGATCGCGTTTCCCCGCCTGTCATCGTTGACCAGCCTTCCTCCGACCAGGATCATTATCAGGAGGAAGATGGGTGGCTGGAGGAGTTTCTCCCAGAAGCTTCGGAGAATCGTGGCTGGAGCAAGCGTAACTAGATCGGCGTTCTCGGCTTGCAGATAGGTCACGGCTCTTGTCAAGCTGTCTGTGGTGTGGACCGAATCGCCATCTGTGAATAGCAATAGTTCGCCTTTCGATTTCTTGTAGCCAAGATGGCAAGCCCAGTTCTTCCCAACCCAGTCCGGAGGAAGAGGTTCTTCTTTGACCAATGTGACTTGACCATTGAAACTGGCGATCTCATCTCTCGTCGCGTCGGTCGAGCCTCCATCAACGATGATAATCTCTTTGTTAGGATACGCTAGTCCGGCAAGGGATCTGACGCATTCGGCAACGGTCCTCGCCTGATTTCGGACGGGGAGGATTATCGAGACGAACGGTGAGGTAGGGGAATCTTTTGCATCGCTGGGCAGCGAGGGAAAGTGCATCAGCGTGAGATACTCGTAACCGGCAAAGAGGAAGATGAAGACTGATTGGGCTCCTAGAAGCGCATCGATTATCAGAGACAAGTTGTGTTACCGTGCTTGTATTGGTCCGGGTTTGCTTGAACGGGCTGGCTCGACTATAAATTCTGTCGATCGGGGCCGGGAGAGCCCAGACTAGCTTGGAGAATCGCTCTAATGGGATGAGAAGGAGGCTAGACTCGGATGTAGTTCTGGCCGGGTTTTCTGCCTAGCACGAACCTTTTCTGCGCGTTCCTGCGTACACGCTCACGTGGCGGGATGCTTGTCTTGTTCTGAGCCGCTATCTTTGGAGTCTGTTGTCGGACCTTTCCTGCCTTTGTCAATGAGCCGTGAGTTGGCGTGTGTCTCGTTCTCCTAGGTTACTGGCTCGTGATGCTCTGCCGCGTTAATTAACGCTTCGTCCTCCCGGTACAGGCGCTGATTTAGTGTGATGCGTTGAGGGGGACTTTCTTTCCGGACAGGTCCCGTCTGGTGTGTCCGAACTCTGGCATTCCGCTAAGCTCTATCTCGGAGAACACGGGTCCATCGTGGCAGACGAGATAGGGTCCGATCACGCAGGCGGCGCATATTCCCACGCCACATTTGAAGACTCTTTCGAGGCTCACCTGGATGTGGCAGTGCATCTTCGTTGCTAGGTCGTAGATCTTCTTCATCATAGGCTCGGGTCCGCAGGTGTATATCGCGTCAAATCGTTGTTTTCCTAGAATCTCCTCCGCTACCTTTGGTACCTGGTTCTTCTCTCCGTAGGTTCCGTCGTCGGTTGCGAAGATGAGTTTGAACCGGTGTTCCTTGCTGTCTGCTATTAGCCAGTCTTTGAAGAGGAGTTCGCTTGAGGTTCTGGCTCCGGTTATGAGTGTTACGTCCCGGCCCCGAAAATGGACGAGAAGGGAGAGGAGGGGGACCAACCCCGTACCGCCGCCTACGACGAGGAGTCTGTGGTGGTGGCCTACGCTGAAGGGGTGTCCGTAGGGTCCTCTGACGAAGAATATGTCCCCGACCTTCTTTTCCCAGAGGGCTGTGCTGACGGGTCCCCCCTTCTTGATGACTACTCCGGCTTCGCTCTTTCCATGGATGGCTAGGACGCTCATCGGTACTTCGTCAACGCCTGGGACCCAGACCATGGCGAACTGTCCGGGATTGGCTTGATGGAGGGTGGTGTCGCTGAACCAGAAGGAGCGGATTGAGGGTGTCTCGTCGATTATCCGGTCAAGCTTGACTGTGCGTGGGGTGTGGAGTGGCTGTTGGGTCTGTTCCAAGGGCGTTGTTCCGGGCCATGGATGGATTACTAATTAGTTTTGAGAATCGGGCCGGCGAGATTTGCTTGAGGGCTCCGGGGAGAATTTGGCCCCCCCGGGGGGTCTGGTTAAGCATGCTTATTTCTAGACGGAGAACGTAGCTTTTCGTCCTTGTCCGGCGTCTTTGAGCTGACGGGGCTGTTGCCGTGGTGGTTTCTACGATTTGCGTCGTACAGCGTTTTACCAAGGCGTGGCGGATCGCCTTATTTTTGGGCTGTGCCGGTTGAAGTGGCGTAGAGTCTACCGGGAGCCGAGGATTTGGTAGAGTAGGGCTGCTACGAAGAGGATTGAGAGGCCGGCTACTATGATGAACAGGATCGGGTTGACAATGAGGCTTGGCTTCTCTGCCATGTGGACAATATCCTTGCGGACCGGGGATTTGGGTGGTGCCTAATTAGCCTATAATCGGATCATGTCAGGGGACGCGCGGGCGGCATCAGGGGGTAACCGGTCGACGAGCTTCATCATCTCAGCGTAGTGATGATGGATAATGCTCGCACCTTGTGGACCCATCATACTCTCAGCGTTGCTCTTGCATTGGGCGATCGCCGTCAATATCCCCGTCTTAGTAGGGTGGACATAGTTTACGCCGCAGTTCTGGAACACCCCCTCAACGAACTGTTTGACCTGCGCCTTCAACGCCTCATCGGCGACCGGCTGTCTGAGGAGAGTGAGGAACTCCCTATTGGCGCTCTCGAAACACCTCAACAATTCGTCCCTGACGAATTCGCCGGTAATCCGTTCGCTGGGAACCTCGGGGGCGCGGTACGTCCCGCTCATGAACGCGCGTATGACATACGTTATATAAAGCCGTATCCCCTGGAATTCCTCAGAAGAGATTGCAAGAGGCTCTGGCACCGAATATCGACAAAGACCTACTCGCCAGATTCGACAAGGAGATCTGGAACAAGACGCCCCACTCGTCCCAGTCGGGTCATATTGCCAATCCCACTCCGTTAGTCGATATTACGGGTACATTGTCCGAGTGCGCCAGGGTCGAGTACGGACTCAGCCTCCCGACGGAGACGTCCCGTGTCTTCGCCAAGTTCGACTCACAGATATTCGGCGGCTCCGTCAAGGTCCGCCCGGCAGTGGAGATCCTCAGGAACGCTATTCGCACCGGAAAGCTCAGGACCGGTCAGACGATCTTCGAAGCCACCTCGGGCAATTTCGGACTTGCCCTCGGGATGGCTAGAAATCTTGGAATCGAAGTAATCGCTCTCGTCTCAAGGAGGCTCCAAGGCGGCGTACTAGACGAGCTCAAGGGCCAGGGAGTGCGATCCATCAACCTAGATGTTGACATATGCCCAGCGCCCGGGCTCAAAGTCGACCAGAACACGGTAATGGCGAAAGCCGCTGCCTCAAACCTTCGCGACCAGCTGTCTCAAACAGGACTGGACGTTCGAACCTTCGACGGGGCACGATCCCAGGCGGAAGACCTGCTCGCAAAACAGGACATCATCAACCTGGCAAAGCTCCTGGCCAGAATCTATGACGGGTTCTGCCCGGAACAGTACGACAACGAGCTGAACGTAAAATCTCACGAAACCATTACGGCTGCCGAGATCGACGAGCAGCTCAAAGCTCAAGGACACTCAATGGACCAGTTCGAGATACTAACCGCATTCGGAACCGGCGGGACATCAACCGGAATTGCAAGATACGTCCAGACGAAGTACAGGCGCAAATCCGTGCATGTCGTCTTCCCCCTCCTCGACCAAGAAGTTGCCGGGATTAGAACAAAGGACAAGGCGGCCGGGCTAAGGTTCTACCAGCCCGAATTGTATGGTGGGGAGCACGAGGTCGATTTTGAAGCCGCAAAGCGACTTCTCAAATTCTTCGCTGGCAGAGGATACGGGATCGGGGAGAGCGGCGCGCTGGCTTTGTACTCATGCCTGCAGATGATAAACGGCGCAGGTAACAAGTTCGTAGTCATCATAGCCGACGGTCCGCAGAAGTACATAAGAAGGCTCGAGGTCCCGACTGGGATTCCTGACAGCCTGGAGACAAACGTCGATGCAGTAACCTCCAATGCATCAAGCTACGAGCGGGTTATCTGGACTCATGCAATGTTTGTGCCCAGAGAGGCGGGCATCGAGCTCGTAGCCTCGACCCTCGGCTGCGATAAAGACAAGGTGAAGGTTGCGAAGGTGCAAGACGTTCAAGCACTAATTGTGCGCGAGGCTATCCCTGAAGGAATCAGCGAACTCCTCCCCAAGGGTAGGTCAAGGACCCTTCTGGTGTGCATGGTAGGTGGCACTTCCCTCCGGGCCGCAGAGATACTGACAAAGACGGGTGTGGTGGCCCAGAGCCTGACCGGGGGAATCATGAACCTCGCCGAGTTGAGCAACCGATCAGCAGACGAACTGGTCGAAGTGGCCAGCGAATAAAATCAAGACTTCTATAGCGTTCTCAGCGATTGTCACAAGCGTTCCTTTCTGATTGAACCAGAAATCCGCTGAATGACATGCCCCGCAGCTCGGGCAACCTCCTCCACCGACCCAGGTCGAGTACTGTATATGTGAAGCAGGATCAGCGGCCTGGGTCCAGTCTCCCTTCCTCTAGGATGAGACTTAAAGTACAGTCCAGGATATGCTCGACGAGCCTCGTCGAGAATCGGGGCCAGAGCGGACTCTATGATGCCCGCGATCTTGAACTGAAACTCTCTTGGGCGGTTCACCCCGAACGTTGTGAGGAATGGCGCAATCGAGGTTCGGAAGATCGCCTTCATCTCAGACGGCACACCTGGCAGGGAGAATATCGTCGTGGATGATTGCTTCATCCTCACGCCTGGAGCCGTGCCAACAGGATTCGGCAGGGGCGTGGCGCCTCGGGGAAGTGTAGCCATCTTCGTCCGATACTTCGTGAGCTTGGGCCGGGTCTCGAGTCTGCGATAGTGCTCTTCCACGAGCCGTAGGGCTTCTGTGTTCAATCTCAGAGGCTTGTGGAGAGCTCGAGCTATCCCGGCGAGTGTCATGTCGTCATAGGTCGGACCCAGACCTCCAAGGGTTATGAGAACGAGAGGTTTTCTCAGAACCGCTTCACGGACTCCGGACGCTATCGAGTCTAGCGAGTCTCGTAATTGTGTGACTCGCTGAAGGACCCATCCGCGACGGCTGAGCTGTATCGCGAGCCAATGCGAGTTCGTGTCTAGCGTGTGTCCTATCAGGAGCTCGTTCCCGATGGATATGATCTCGCCGGTAGGCTCCACGGAATCCTTCTTTCTCGACGAGACTCGCCCCTACCGTTCTTGAAGAGAAAGGACGGCTGCGAGGGCCCCGGCGAGCGCACGTGACGAGTCTTTCCCAAATCCGATTACTACGAGATCCTTGTCTGATGGTTCAAACCCCTCACGGAGGCGAGCGTTCTCCCTGGGAGCGAGAACGGCGAGGTTTTTGTTGTCTGGAGGAATTACCAGTTTTCTACCCATCGCCGCTACGGTGATTGTGCCTTCGGCACCTGCTTTGATTGCTTCGTCCCTCTGAGGGACTCCTGTCATGCCCGGCCTATATGCTCCGATGACGTGTATGCTCATCGCCGCGCTGCCTATGACGAGATCCGACTCTGGGAGAGGGAGGATCTTCTTGATGGATAGTTGGCGGAGAAGCTTGTGAAGGCTTTGCTTTCCCAGTTTGGAAAGCTGGACCCCAGTCTCGGTAACTGAAACGACCTTGCTCTCAGCAAGCCTTTCCATCAGTCCTCGAGCTATGCCGTCTTTGATGTGGAGCGCCTGGGAGAGAGCTCTCCTTCCAAGCGGTCCTTCCCGTTCGATTAGAACGAGTGCACTGAGAAGTTGAAGAGCGCTTATTTGGGGTAGAGGCCCCCGGGCTCCGCGCCTCCAGCCTTCAAGAATAACATCAACGATGCTGTTCGGTTTTGAGCGGACCAGGGTGGTTCAGGTACGAGTCGGGAATGGATCGGGAATAAGGCCTGTGGCTGACCCTGCTGATAACACGGACTTGTTGCTACCGTGGATTACTAGGGTTTCTTCTTGTCGCTTAGCCACCATTTAAGATACTCTTTCTGGCGGCGTTTCTTCTCTTCGTCCACTGTCTCTTGGCTCTGAAACATTTTTTCACGACCCTGAAGAAGATCCTGCTGTGTGAACGTCAGTCCGCAACTCTTGCACGCATATTGCTTGATTGCGGAGTCGTAACTTAGGTTGCCACCGCACTCTAAGCAATAGTTCGGCATTCTCTCGCATGCGCCTCGAATTTGAAAGGCGAGAGCGGGCCCGAACAGATAAAGATTCGGTTACTTCGGCGACAAAAACCGCAAAGATTCTATCTGCGACAGTTCCTTGGAGGAACGGTTAATTATGCCAGAGCCCCAGCCCATCTCCGGCAGTGTTCAATGCCCCAGAGTCATGGTAGCCAATACAAGAAAAAACCCACCGGAGGAACCAAGCGTGCATGGAGGGGAAAACGAGCCTACGAAGCAGGCTCAGAGCCGACCGAGACGACCCTTGGTCCTGCGAAGAAGAGATGGGTCGGGACCCGCGGTGGAGGCTTGAAAGTCCGTCTCGCCGCCGCCGACTCGGCCGTCGTGACAGACAAAACCTCTGGTAAGACCTCAAAGTCTAAACTTCTCCGAGTCATCAGAAACCCTGCGAACGTGGACTATCAGAGGAGGGGCGTCATAACGAAAGGAGCAATCGTTGAGACGGAACTCGGCCAGGCAAGAGTAACATCGCGTCCGGGACAAGACGGGGTAATCAATGCAATTCTCTTAGAGAAAACCCAAAAGTAACTGGAGCGAAGAGGTCGGGCGGTTGAAGCGCCCCGGATTTCTCATAGTATGGCCAGCACACCTCGATAGCTCGAAGACGAGAGGCGAAGGACGCAGGCTACCCGTCTCGCGAGCAGTCAAACAGCCCAGCACGAAGGAAGTCTGGCAGGCCGCCATGACCCTCGGATATTCGCCCGAGACTACGGAGAAAGCTGCTCTGTCCAAGTCTCCCTGGGAGAAGACTGGCTACGTCGCTATCAAGAAAACAGGACCGAGACCCGTAGTATTGAAGAACATAGCTGGCGAGATCCTGAAAAACAGACAGAAAGAAGCTCAAGCCATAGTTCCAAAGAAGCGATAGTGTGGCACCCGTACACTCACCCGTAAATATGTGACACTCCTAAATCGAGATAGACATACGGGACGAGAAGTACCATGACCGAAACAGTGATCCTTGTAGATGAGAAAGACCGTCCCATCGGATACGAAGAAAAGATAAGCGCACATAGCAACGGCGGCAAACTTCACAGGGCATTCTCAATATTCGTCTTCAACTCCAAGGGAGAAGTCCTGCTTCAACTCCGGGCGAAAGCCAAGCACCATTTTCGCAACCTTTGGACTAATCCCTGCTGCAGCCACCCACGAAAAGGCGAAGAACTCGAACAGGCGGCACACAGAAAACTGAAGCAAGAGTTCGGATTCGACACAAACCTAGACGAGGCGTTTAGCTTCATCTACAAAGCGACAGACCCCGAGAGCAAGCTTACCGAGCACGAGTTCGATCATGTGTTCACCGGAAAATTTGACGGCGTCCCAAAGCCAAACCCGGAAGAGATTGATGACTGGAAATGGACCACTCCAACCAAACTCAGGGAAGACCTAGAAAAGCACCCAGACAGGTACACGCCTTGGTTTAGAATCGCCTTCGAGAGCCTGGAAAAGAAAGGCCTAGTCTCCTAAGCGACCGATCGTCAGCTCTGACGGTTAGTTGGAAGGAGGTTTCCTGTTGGGATACATGACGATTTTTCCGGAATGACCTGATTTCATGAGAGTGAATGCTTCCGCAAACTCCTCCAGAGCGAACCTGTGAGTTATCACTTTAGAAAGATCAACTTCTCCCGCTTTCAAGACCTCCGCCGTTTTGTACCATGTATTCCAGAGTCGACGCCCGAAGACGCCGCGGATGTGAGCGTCCTTGAAGACTATCCAGTTTGCAATGTCCATCTCGACGTTCTTCGCTGGGAGTCCGAACAGTATCGCGGTTCCCCCGGGCCGTAGGACCTTGAATCCCTCCTCGAATGAGGGAGGGGCGCCAGACATCTCGAAGAATACATCGACGCCTCGACCATCTGTCGAATCCATGATTCTTTTTACGACATTCTCTTGCGATCCATTGATGAGAACATCTCCCCCCATGTTCTTTGCCAAGTTCAGGCGATAGTCGACTATGTCGACGCCGAAGATCTTGCTCGCGCCGAATGACTTGCATAGTCCGATGAGACAGGCTCCGATCGGCCCGCAACCAAAGATGGCGACTTTGTTTCCCGGAATCTCCGCCGCGGACGCTGCATGCACAGCGTTGCCGAGAGGTTCTTGAGCAGAAGCCGTCTCGATCGGAATTTTCTTGTCGTTTAGCCAGGCACTCTGCTCGTGGAGCATGTGATACTCGGCAAAGCAACCATCAGTATCGACCCCTCGTAGAAGCATTCTTTCACAGATGTGACCATTACCGGTGCGACACTGGAAACATTTTCCACAGTTGATGTGGGTCTCTCCAGAGACAATGTCTCCTTCTCTAAGGTCCGAGACCTCTTTACCTGCTTCGACAATTTTTCCCGCAAACTCGTGACCCATCACCAGGGGAGGTTTGACGCGGTGGGCCATGAGTTCGTGCCAGTCATAGATCTGCATGTCGGTGCCGCAGATCGATGTTGCTTCGACCCGGACCAGAATATCTCGAAGACCGGGTTTTGTCGGATAAGGCCAGGGCTCGTAAACCGCTCCGGGACCCGGCGAGGTCTTCACGACAGCGTGCATCTTGTCTCTTGACAGGTTCCTCGGACTCGCTTCCACGCGCGTTATGATGAGGTGTAAAACATTATTGCCAATCCGAGATGTGCTTGTCTTCTCATCGGGTCGTAAAGCGTTTTACATAGCTCGCGAGGAGGTTCATCTAGCCATGAGCCAACAATCAGGGCTACAGAGGGAGCCGCTTCTTGATAGTCTTCGGAGTGAACTGGAAGGTCTCGATAGGGACGATCTTCTCTGGCGGATTCGGACGCTCCAGAGCCCTTCGGCGCCTCGCGCGAAGGTTGATGGCAAGAACGTGCTGGTATTGTGTTCCAACAACTATCTCGGATTGGCAAATCATCCCAAGCTGAAACAGGCCGCGATTGCAGCGACAAGAAAGTACGGAGCAGGCTCAGGTTCTGTTCGAGTTATTGCTGGGACGATGGACCTGCACCTGAAACTAGAGAAGGTTCTGGCTGATTATCGCCGCGCGGAGGCTTCGATCACGTTCCAGTCAGGCTACGCCACCAACGCAGGGACGATCTTCTCCCTAGTTGATGAGCGGGACTTGATAGTCAGTGATGAACTGAATCACGGAAGCATAATCGACGGCTGTCGGATGACGAAAGCTGCGAGGCGCGTCTACAAACACAAAGACATGAATGACCTAGAGAAGCAGCTACAGGACACGGACCATTTTCGAAGAGTGCTCATCATCACGGACGGAGTATTCAGCATGGACGGCGACATAGCACCGTTAAAGCAAATAGTGGACCTGGCCAAGGAGCGCCAAGCAATTACATATGTTGATGACGCTCATGGCGATGGAGTATTGGGAGAAAACGGACGCGGAATCACCAACCATTTCCACCTAGAGGGCAAGGTAGATGTTGACATGGGAACATTCTCGAAAGCATTCGGCTGCGTTGGCGGTTACGTTGTCGGATCGACGGTTCTGTGCAGTTATCTTCAGAACAAGGTGCGCAGCTATCTCCTGTCTGGGTCCCAGCCGCCTTCTGTGCCGGGTGCTTGCATTGCTGCGATCCAGCTGGTGCAGAGGAGCCCTGGGCTTGTGAAGAAGCTCTGGGACAACACGCGCTATTTCAAGAAAGGATTGAAGGATCTCGGGTTTGACACTGGAAACAGCGAGACTCCAATAACCCCAGTGATTGTCGGCGAAAGCGGAAAAGCCCGCAAACTTGCTGACAGCATGTTCAAGCTAGGCGTCTTCGTCCTCCCGATCGTCTACCCGATGGTCGCGAAGGATAAAGCAAGAATCAGAACCATAGTGACCAGCGCGCACACCAAGAAGGATCTTGATGAGGCTATTGACGCGTTTGAAAAGGCGGGCAGAGAAATGGCTCTCATCTGAAGAGAACCTATCGTTCGTCGTCGGAATCGGCTTGAGAACTTCTTACAAGACGTACTGTTATTCCTGATCGTCTTTGTCTTCATTTCTCGGCACGTCGTCGCTCGTCTCTATGACTAGCGGTCCCACGTAACCGCAGTCCGGACACCGGTACATTGCCCCAGTATATCCTCCCATCCAGAGTGAGATTCTCTCCGATTTACACATCGGACACAACCTTCTTGTCGAGATCAACGAGGGGTCATACCGAGACTCGTTGTTACTTGCCCGACTGGACTAACAGAGGGGCTGGAGAAGGCTCGACGCAAAGTTCTGACGGCAAACATGTTGGGATTCGCCATTCCGCTGTTATTCTGCATGTCGAAGGGTTTACGACGATACCCGTCGTGATTGGACGTTTTCGCATATTGCTTGGAACTATACGGGCAAGATTCGTTAGCAGATAGAGTCATGGAAGAACAATGCTTCGATTAGAGTGAAAAAGAAGGAATGTGGGAGCTGGAACTAGTATCTGAGCTTGTTGGAGAGGGAATTCGGCGGTACGGGCTCCTCTTCTCTCACCCTTCTCTCCGAGATCGGATTGTGTCTGGGGATTGGTTCGTACTTGGCTTTGAACCAGTCTGGTATGACTACGGCTCGGAGAAGCTCCTGGATGGTTATTCCACGTGCTCGTGCCTCTTCGCTAAGTAAAGTGAATGTCTGTTCGCCGAAGGCCACCATGACCTTATACGATATTTTTCTTCACGCTACCGGGTTTTCGAATATCCTGGATTTTACGATCCTCGGATCCTTCGAACTCCCATGTGGTACGGGGCAAGGGGCAAGGCATATAAGAATACCGCCTCTGCGCGGGACTCCCCGCACACTTTTTCGAGACTTTGCGATTGGAGCAGGATATTTGTTACGAATAGGACGCGGAGGAGACCTGAAGCGTCTGTACTAGTGGAGCTGGATAAGTGAGTTCTCTGTCGAGAATAGTTCCCCGATGCTCATGCCAAGGAGAGCTAGTTATCACAGGTGAGATACGAAGCTCAGACGGATGGCGGACGGGATTCAATCTTGAGTGTAAAGAGTGCGGCAAGAAATGGACCTACTCCGGTGGGGTCTATAGACAGAGAGAAGAGAAGGCTGAGTAGAAGCTCTTCGCTCGAAGTAATGGAGGAACAGCTACGGGGCCAGGTTGAAGAGCTCCGAGTCTTCGCCAACGAGATTGGAGCACAAGGCGGACATCTACAACGTCCTTCTGACATGATCTTCACCGGGTCGGGAGACTCATTCGCATGCTCGCTCTTTGCAAGCTACCTCTCAAGAGGACTGGCTCGCGCCGCTGACCCTTACGAGCTTCAGCAATATCCAGAACTGGCTATTGGCAAGACTGTTTTCATAACATCTGTAAGCGGCAGAACTAGGGCTAATCTCCGACTGGCAAGACGGATCAAACGGCTGGCGAGGAAGCGGGTTGCTGTGACAGCGAACCCGGCAAGTCCACTAGCAAAGGAATGTGACGAGACTCTTCCCCTACCCAGCAGATTACTAGGACCTGTCACGTCTGGGACGGTGAGCTTCACGACGAGCCTTCTCGCTCTCGCTTCCAGAACCAGAACTCTTCCAAGACTCCGCGATCTTGACAAGGCTGAGGCACGTGCGAAGCAGTGGGCACGCGGTTTGAGGACGGTTCCTCGAGGAGGATTCTTATTCGTGGGCTCCGAGTTCGGTTATGCTCTGTCTGCCTATGGCTCCTTCAAAATCCACGAGGTTCTTGGAAACCCCGCGGACTATGCACAGACCGAGCAACTTGGCCACTCAAAGCTGTTCTCACTACAAACGAGGGACAACATAGTATGTTTGGCTTCGCGTCAAGATAGAAAGACCGCTTACGTGTCACGGGTTCTCTCAAAGAACGGGTTTCATTCCAACCTCTTGGACATTCAAGCGAGAGATCCTGTGGTTGCAGGTTTGGAGGCTGCGTTTTCGTTTCAATATCTCGCGCTAGAACTGGCTAGGTCGAGAAGGCTCAAAGAAGTCGCCTTCTTATTGGATAGGAAGAAGTTGAGACTGAGTAGTTCACTAATCTACTGATGCTGGCTTCGACATTACCGCGTGAATATGCTCGTACACGCCCAGCAGGTTATCCGTCTCCATTTGGTATGAGGCTGCTTTCTTGACCTTGTCTATGTTCGTGTTTAGCGCGATAGAGTAGCCGACGACTCGGAAGACCGGCACGTCGTTTAATCCGTCGCCGACGTGTACGACCTTGCTTAGAGGGATGGACATCCATGCGCAGTACTTCCTGATGCCCAGCCTCTTGTCCGGTAAAGGCTCGATATCATCGGAGATGACGCCGTTCTTGACTGCCACCTTGGATGATACGAATCCGTTGAAGCCGAAATGTTCCACGAGGTATTGGCATAGGAAGTCTGGGTTGTCGGTGGTGAGGATGACCTGTAGGCCTTGGCCGAGGAGCTTGTCGACGGTCTCCCGGATGTTCCGCATCATCTCAACCTTCGACACTTCGCGGAGAACATCTTGGAGTTTCATGCCGACGAGAAGCTCGTATTGTCGGGCAAGGCATTGGCCGATGGTTATTCGCTTCTTTTGTTCCATCTCGTCGAGCCCGTCCCACCGCTCACCGATCCCGAGGGCTCTCGCAACGGTGGTTAGTGCGGGTTTGCGGAATAGAGTCTTGTCAACGTCGAAGCTGACCATGACGAATTTGCGTACTGTCAATGGCTGAATGGCTCAGAACGCGAGCGGTAGAATTAGATTGTGGAATGGTCTACAACGGTTCGACGTAGCCGAGGTGCTCGCGTATGATACTTCGAACCTGTTCCGCTCTCTCCTTCGTATTCTTGTCCAGGTAGATCTTGACGATGTGGCCTTTCTCGGTTTCGAATTGTAGGCCTTCCTTTCGGAATCTTTCTAGGGCGTCGTTCATGCTGAAGTGGTTGCCGAATGTCGCTATGACGACCGCTCGGTTTTTCTTTTTGCCGCCTAGTCGCACGACCGTCTTTCTGAAGCCCTCTGCCAGACCGTAGGCCATGACCGTTCGTTCTGCGTGGAGCTTGTCGACTTGCTATATGGCTATCTCTAGGAGCTGGTTCCTGCTGCTAGGCCTCTTTCCGAGGACTCTTCCCAGCTCTATCTCAACCGCCCGTCTCTTTGATCTGCTGGCGCCGTACCATCTCTCGACCTGTTCTGGTCCGTACTTGCGTCGGAATAGTTCGAAGATGTGGTCGAGCTTGTCCTGGACTATTCTTCCTTTTCCTTCGAAGAGGATCTCTGAGACTTCCACCTCGATCCTTGGGGTCTTGGCGATGTTCTTCCACCAGTGTGAGGATTCGTGGGCGAGGAAATAGAGCTTGTAGTCTTCGAAGGCGAACCATAGCTCCACGTCATGCTTTAGCCCGGTCTTCCTGCCTCGTGTGGTTAGGTTCAGGTAGGGGGTCTCTTCCAGCATTATCTCGCTTGTTGCCATTTTTTCCTATTCTCCTTGTGCCTCTATAGATACCGGCTCGGTCTTTTCTGAAGACTTCGTTACCGGTCTCTCCGGGAGCAGGGAGTACTTCCCATCGGGGGTACGATAAAGAGCTATTCGCGCCGTAGTCTCCCAGCCTTCTCCGGTGGGGTGGCGGATCTGGACGGTTACGACTTCCGCGCTGGGGTCGGTTTTGCCTTGCCATATGGTGACTCCTAGAAAGTCTCCATTTGGGAGTTTTGTGGAGAAGCGGGCTTTGGGGGTCTGCTTCTCAGACATCATAGCTCTCCCAGAAGGGGCTAGCTCTTCTATAAGACTAGGTTAGGAGGGTCGTCGGGCTCGTTTTCTCGGCTTGCCGTTAGCTATTTAGACCGACTGAGAGCGCGTTTTGACGACTTCTCATGAGCCAGAGCGACCTGAAAGCGCAGAAGGGCGATACTGTCTCGGTTCACTATCTTGGACGGTTTCCTGGTGGAAAGGTCTTCGACACGTCGATGGAGAAGGAAGCAAAGAACGCTGGGCTCTATAACGCGGCCCGCGACTACAAGCCCCTCCAAGTTACCCTCGGGACGGGCAAGGTCGTCGTGGGTTTCGAAGAGGCGTTGATCGGGATGAAGATGAACGAGGAGAAGGAGGTCGTTATTCCGCCCGAGAAGGCCTATGGAAAGTCTGGCAGTCACCCGATGGCAGGCAAGACGCTCCAGTTCAAGCTGCGAGTTACAAACATCAAGCGACCGTAGGGTCCGCGGGTCCAGTTTCTCACTTTTTGTGACGCGAGGATCAATTGCTTTTTGAGATTTGTGCGGTGGTCACGGGTTTGGTAACCGTGAATGGTAACATCGAGGCTTAGTCCAATTTCAAATGCGTACTGTTCCCGGGTTCTGGTTGTGAGCAGGGCCCAGCAGGGCTGGGTCCTGTGTGTTTGTCGGTCGGCTCTCCCGCTTTAGTGCGAAATCTAGATCTATATTGTAGCGATGTCTAAGCAGCAGACGGGTCTTAGAATAGACCGGGTCCTCTTCAAACAGTTTCAGCAACTCTGCAAGGCGGAGAAACTGCGTCCTGGTGAGGCTGTAGAAACACTTGTCCGGCTGGCGGTTGACAATGGAAGCGTCGCTTCTGTGCCCGCCCAAAGTGGCCACGAACTGCCTGGACATGCACTGGACGAGGTGCTCTTCAGGTCGCGGCTATCAAGGTTGAAGGCGAGCCTCGAATACGAGCGAAGGTACTGGACCGAGACTGGCGACGAAGTTGACGAGCCGGAATCGGAAGCGCTTGTGAAAGAGCTGAGTGAACTTGGCAGAAGATCGGTTAGTCAAGAACTCGTTAGAGAATTCGAAGCCTGCCTAACAGACGCAGACAAACTCTACGCAGAGACCTGGAAGAACACGATAGAAGGATGGATCAAACGATACGGGACTAGAGGACCCATGTGAATCGAAGACACAGAATTGACTCATGTCACTATATACAAGACCCTTCGCGTTTTTTGTGCGAAAGGTTGGATTTCTATTATGCGGGAGTTCTCGAACAAAGACTTCCTCGGAGATCCAGATATTAGAAGAGCGGAATCATTGCCAGATTTAGCGTTCGTAGACTCCGACTTTCTCGAATTCGAATTAGGAACGATTTTCAACAGGACCTGGATGCTCGTCCCTCATCATGACTCACCTGTTCGTTCAACAGACTTCTCCGAACTTCTCCGCAAACCGGGTTCCCGAGTCCCATTCTCGCTCTTGGGAAAACCTCTCTTCCTTCAAACGAACTCCAAAAGGGAAATCAACTGCTTTCCGAACGTCTGCACCGATGCTTGGCATCCTCTCGTAGAATCGGCCAGCATCGGCGGCTCCATTGTCTGCCCCCAACACGGACGTGAGTTTGACTCTGAGGGAAGATTCGTATCTCACGAGGGCTTTGAGAAGCTAGAGGATTTCCCGAGAGAGTCTGACAATCTAAGAAAACTGCTTGTTGAGAACTGGGGTCCGCTCACTTCTATGCCTAGGAGAGCCCTTGGCACCTTTCAAGAAGATTATAGAAAACGTCAAGGAGTCTATCCCTGGAATCGACCTTGAGTCCTTCAAGTACAGACCGGTTGCCGATGAGGTCCGAGAGGTTGACGGTAATTGGAAGCAGCATGCTTGGAACTACATGGACAATTATCACATTCGCTTCGTCCATAAAGGACCTGGAGGACTGGCTGACGCTATTGACCTAGAAACGTACACGACAGAACTCCATCAATATAGTGCGCTACAGTGGGCTTATGCTCGCCGACCGAAGGAAGGGTTTGCTCCGGAACAAGTTGTGACTCGGTTCAAGGATCCCAACGATGGCGACAAGCGGGTCTTCGCCCTCTGGTGGTTCATCTTTCCCAACACTACCCTCAACTTCTACCCATGGGCCTTTCTGTTAACCAGCATATGCCGGTGCAGGGAAGACCTGATAGGACCAGGTTTCACTGGTTCCAATTCATTGGACGAAGCGAAGTTCAACCAAAGAAACAAGGTCTGGCTCAACGAACAAGTCGACGCTGAGGATATAGAAGCGATCAGCCTCGTAGGCAAGGGCGCGCGATCCGGCTTCGCACCCAGAGGCCGATTCGCTCCTCGAGAAGAACTAGGCCCTCACTGGTTCCACAGGCTGATCTATACAACTGTCTTCCAAGAATCGTAACGACGACATTATTGTGGTGCGCACACACACCGGTTTCCCCGCCGATGTAGTCAAGCAGATGGTAGGACACGGCAAGCGAAGCACACAAGCACACTACATCCCAGTAATCGACCAGGTCGCCGCAGACTGGAAGAAGATGGTAGAACCACGCATGTTGTTCATGCAAGCACCACCCGAGACAGTAGAACTCCTCGATGTAGAGAAGGCCCGCCTCGAAGTCGAGAAACTACGACTGGAAGAAGGCAGACAAGCCTACCAAGCCATGGAACAACTACGCCAAATGTTCGCAGACCCAAAAAAGGAGAACGAAGAACTCAGAAAACAACTACTCGCCGCCAAACACCTAGAGGAGAAGAAAAACCATTTCCCCCTAGCACACTACCACCCCCCTCTAACACCTATACTAAACTCACACTATAACATCATCCAATGTCAGACGCGGCAAACTATCCGACCATTCGCCTTTTCGATCGATCAACCTGGATTTCCTGGAAAGATCCTATGGAAGAGAGTTCTGACGAAAAGGGCACTAAGATCGCGCCACAGATTTCGCATTGGATGGTCTTCTTCCTATTCGTGGGTTTAGCTAAGATCGTGGGGAATGTTTTTAGGAGGAGGGATTGACGAAGTCGGACTCTAATGACTCCTATTTTGTTCTCCACCAAACAAAGTCAGCCGCGAAGGGACCAAACCCTGGAGTTCATCCTGGTCATCGGAGTGTTTATCGTGATATTTTCTACAGTGGCTGGCTATCTTTGGGGCATGGCCCTGAACACTGGCGGTCAGGGAGCAGGGGCGGGATTTTTTACTGGCATCGTAATAACCCTCTCCCTCCTTGGGGTGGCCGTCGCCGTACGGGGCGGGCACGGAGCGGACTCCGACACGCCCTCCTCGTCTCACTGCTAATTATTTCGGCTTTCGCATTGACCGGTATTCAAAAGGCCCACTCTAGCGAGACGCTCGTCAACACTTTCGGCAGTGTACCCGGAACACAGACCTATCTCTGCAAACCCTTAGGCACGCAGGGGAATTTCTGCATGGGACTCTCCGGAGACATCTGGAAAGACAACGACGAGGCCGACCCCAACCACGACATCTTTGGGGCGGACATGCACATCATCGCCCATAATGCAACTACCGCACAGAGCTATGTCGTGCAGATCTCCAACACATATTTCCAATTTCCGAGCCAAGCTGCCGACCTCGGGCGGTTTGATCCTCAGACCCAGTCTGTTAGCAGCCAATCGCCCGTGACCTTGGCCTACAGCGGTATCTCGATCAGCCTGCTTCTACCCGCCAAGTCAACCACAGCAGTGAGCAGTGGCGGAGGAGGAAGCGGCAACCTCACGTACACTTGGACAGTCAATGACGACACATCCGATGAATTCTGTCTAAGCACATGCCGTCAGGGAGTCCTCGGCAGCCATGCTGATTTCGGCACAGTAGTCCAAGTGCCCGAGGCCTTCAGCGGCTTCACCGTCCAGTTCAATGCCCAGGTTTTCGTCACGTATCTGTGTCAAGTGATGGTTGACGGGACAACCTGCTACGGTACTCAGTACAATCTCAGCGAAAGCCCTACCGGCCCAGATCCTGACTTCAGGCTCTCCGGCCCGGCTAGTATATCGGAGGCTCCTTGCAGCACAACCGTGACGACGACGACTGCGACGGCTGACCCGAACTTTTTCGGCAACATTTCATTCTCCGATAGCCCGCATTCCGGTTTCACAACGAGGGTTTCACCAACTTCAGTAGAACTCCAACCTGGTAGCAGTGGATCGACCAGCTACTCAATAACTGCTCCCTGCAACCCCAACGCTGAAGGCACTTACAGCTGGAATATCATCGGACGCACTACATTAGGGACGAATCTCCAGCATTCGTGGGCAATCTCAGTGAGCGTGCCGGGTATCAGCGTAAGCTATAACCAGGTGTTGGGATGGGCTGAAGGTCCGCACAACTACAGCAATGTCACCATCGCGATAAACGGTCTCCTCCACAACACGACCTCCGTCAACGGGGTACTAGCGCTTGCGGTGACAAACACGACAAGGGGATACGGAATCGGTTCGTCAAGCACAGCCTACACTCGTACGTTCGACATCAACTACCCCTCTAGCGGAGACGTGAAATTCGTACTGGGAACAAACTTCAGACCCCAGAGCTACCAAGGCCTTCCCTTCAACGTAAGCGCAGCTATCAAGATCCATCAAGGGATCGTTACAATCGATCTGAACCGCGCTCTCGACGTAAACAACGACCGGGTTGTAGACGTCAATGACATCAATGAGGTTTACGTCAATCAGTTCCAAACATGCTATGGCACCGGGCCTTACACGAACACATCTCCATGCCGAGACGATATCGCCAGCGGGATCGCCAACTCTATGGATGGACAGATCGAGGTCCACGACCTCCTTGCCGTCGAAATTCATGAATTCTGGGACTACAAAACCTAATCGTGAAACGGCTTTCTTGGCGATGTTGTCTGTCTCGATGAGGATCCCGTCAACCTCCGTCGGGCCGTCAAAGAAATGGGTAGTTGAATTTTCTGTGTGTGTGTGATTATTGTGGTGCGGCCGCCGGGATTTGAATTCCCGGACCACCGATTTGATGGTCTCCCGGGTCGTTGGCTTGGAAGGCCACTGGACGCGCTGGGCTATGTCCTAGACCAGGCTAGACTACGGCCGCACGGACTCGACCGTCTACCTGTGGGTTCATGTATCTTACGATTCACAACCCAAGACCATTGACCGACAAGAAGTGCTTAGACATACGCTTTGGAAGAGTAATCGGCTGTGGGTTTCTCAACTCGTTAATTCTGTCGCTGATACTTGGACTCCAGAAGGCCAGAAAACGGGCCAGACCTGTCGAAGGATTTGCTTTCGGATCTAGAGATTTCATCCTGTCAAGAACTTCCAGTATTCCTTCAGGGCCGAGCTTGTTGGCTACTTCCCTATCGAGCTCAAACACCCATTTTCTAAATCCATTTCTCAGTGAGAGAGACACGAGCAGGAATCCGGGACTCCAAGCAGGAAAGAAAAGAGCGGAACCCAGCGGTCCACCGACAATCTCTTGGAGGACAAGTGCAAGCACGAATGTGCCGAGGATGATCAGAATCGTAGTACCAGCCTCCTTGATCATCCTTCCTGAATTGTAACCCTTGAACCGGACCAAGTGTATCGCAATCAAGAACCTCCAATTGTCCAGCGACAGTTTTCCCTTCAGGAATTCGGGTAGCATGAGTTCCACTTGTCCGGGCGAGAAGAGGACCGGTTTCGAGATCATCCAGCCGGTCGCGCTACGGTTGAACTTTCCCCAGAGAATCTGTTTGTACCAGAACCGGATGTCGAAGAACAGTGCTAGTTCCCGAGTGAGGTGGAGGAGCGCGTCGTCCTCTGGACTAGGACCGGTCCTGATCCTTTCGAACCCGCTAAACCGGCGCAGCCGCTCCAAGAACCAGCAAGTATTACTCCGCGGCCAATCTTATACACATACCGACGAAGCCTATAGCCCAGTTCCAAATACCAGCGATAAAAGGCAGACTGCTGGAAGAAGTAAGAACGATCCGAGATGAGATAGAAGAGAAGATCATACAACCCTCGAAAACTATCCCTGCAATTCGATAAACCCTATTAGACCGCCAAAGGGAGGAACGGCCGGGTCTTGTCGTCAGAGAAGAAGCTCAAGTTCAGAATTCGCCGGGGCGATTTCGAGGTTGAGCTCGAAGGAGATTTCGACTATGTCAAGAACCAGTTTGAGGAACTAGAAAGTTCCCTAAGACCCGTCGGGGGCGTTCCTCGGAGTACAGAACCACAGCCCAGCATTGCGCCAGATCCTGAATCTACGGTCGGAATTGCTGGAATTGTCGAATTCACATCCGAAGGCAAGCCACACCTCACAGTCCCGGTCGATACATTGTCGGCTAAAGAGGCGATCTCGCTCGTGATGTTTTCCCTGCACCCAAAGCCTCTGGGGGATGATGACCTCAGCTCACTTCTCAGCTCATCATGGAAAACGACAGGTGAGAGCATTGTGAGAGCGAGGATAAGCGAGCTTCGGAGAGAGGGGAAAGTTATCACTGAGCGTGGGAACTACGTCCTCTCTGGGGCGGGTGTTCAGTGGATTCAGAACGATGTGCTACCCCGTCTGCAGAAAGTCACCTAGTCTTGGACAACCAATTTCGTCGGGCCAACCCTTTCTCCGTCAACCGGTAGTGAAAGACTCCTGCCTTCTTGCCCCGAGCCAATAGCCCCTGACGCGAGTAACGCATTAACGCCATCTTCACAGCCTTATCGGATGACTCAACCTTCGATTCTTGAAGAAGCTTGAGAATCTCTTCGCTCGCGAGCTCCTGGGACCCATGGAAGAGGTTGAGGATCCGTATCTTCAACTGGTTGTAATCCAAAGATCCAATCCCCTACCACTCTCGCTCGGTCGAGCGATTATTGTTCATTCTTAGAGTTTATCCCAGAAACTATGCGGTTCACCTGTCCGGCTAATAGTAACACCTTGTCATGACGCCCGGTTATGCTGCTGAACCGAAATACTTTCACTTTCATTCCCGATTCCCAAAGTAACACCTTGTTGTCAAAGTATCGGGACAGAAAAGCGTTATATCTCAACTCTGCAAAGCCAACGGGCAAGAGGAAAAAATGTCAGGACTCGAAATCGTCGAACGAAAACCCAGTACAGCCGAGCCATCCTCGGCGATTGAGGTCACAGTAAAGCACTCTGGCATGGAGAATCGGATAATCGGTAGCCCTGAATCGGTTCTGAGGGAGCTAATCTCATACTTCTCAAAGATCTACCCTTCGATAGAACTCGTCTCCAGGCTCGTTCTCTCCGTTGACAGCGCGGAATTCCTTCAGAGCTGTCCCGGAATCTTGGCGACCTCACCTGAAGGATTGGTCGTTTTGAAGAACTTGGAGGGCCTCAAAGATAAGGAGCTCTTGATGGTTCATCTCGCCGGGTCCCGCCTTCTACATCAGCTCGCGAGGAGAGAGAGTGACACTCTGTCCTTGGACGAGATTACGAAAACAACAGGACGATCTACTGGCACTGTCGCAGGGAGGTTGAGCGAGCTCTGCAACGAGCAGCTCGTCGAGCGGGTTGGCAAGGGTTCGTACCGGCTGACTACCATGGGTACCAGAGTCATCATGAAGGACCTGATGCCACGGGTCTCGCAGCTTCCGGATAGGTGAGGATCATGTCAGAACAGCCTAAGATCAAGGTCTCGATAGAGTGGGGAGACATCAAACACACAGCAGAGGGTGACTTGGAGACGGTCGTCCGAGAGGTTATGCAGTTCGCCGCCAAGGTGCTACCGAACTATTCCCTGGCGTCGAAGCTGACCTTCTCGCCGGACTACTCATCAATGGTCGACGACCTCTCCAGCGCTGTCCAACTCACGCCCGAGGGTGAAGCGGTCCTGTTGAAGCCAGAGATGTCGGCGGAAAGCTCGATTGCCATGGTATTGCTAGCTGCCAGGGTCGCACATGCGGTCGGCACTAGGCCGAGCGTTGAGATGGACCCGGAGGCGATCAGCCGGGCAATAGGGAAGGCGGTGAAGACTGTCCGGAACACCCTAGCTATGATGACGAAGACGGGGATCATTGACCGGACCGCAGATGGTGGTTACAAGCTTAGCATTCAGGGAATCCGGAAGGCGCATGAGATTGCGAAGGGTCTCACTGCCCGCGCTGCTAGTACGCCTCGTGAGAGGCCGGTGGCTGCTTCAGGATGATATGGAAGAGGGTGCGGGGTCAGACGGGAAAGGGGGGTTTCCCGTCTGAAAACAGGGGATTCTAACCTTGCTCCACCGCACCCAAGAGGTTACTGAACCTCTACTCCAAATTAAAAGCATACCGGAAAGGCTCGGGCTCCCCGGCATACCAGACTCGCTGGTCGAGCTCTCCAACCGGTCAATGAACAGGCTCCAAGGCTCAAAATTCAACCCGAGACCAGTCTCGCTTGTCGAAATGGGGGTTGACGATGCCGACCTGGAGGAGAGACTCGACATCGGAGCCTCGTTCGCTTCCTCGGATTTGAAACGGAGTCCAATCAGCCCCGTTAAGGAGCAGGTCCCGATCGTCGCGTGCGACGCGTCCAGCGTCAAGATCGGCGAGACAGACACCGGGATGATATTCGCCATCCGAGCGGTCGCGGTCTCGAGACAGACCGGTAGGATACTCTACAATCGATGGGGTCCCCTCCTATTCCATGTGCCGAATTCCGAGGATTCAAGACAGTACCGGGACGACGAGGCTAGGGCGTTCGGCGGACTCTCACTCAAAACCCTCAGGGTACTAACACGCCTCCGAAACCATGTCGAACGCTGGGTCCAAGAAGTCCTCTCGGAAACCCTCAAAGACGGGATACTCCTCATCGACGGGTCTCTCACGGCAGGAACCCCTGACAATCCGGCCGCACGCGTCAACAACATCCTCGCGACTGCTCGGAGCAACAATTCGATTGTCATCGGGATATCCAAGTCAACCCAGCTAACAGTCGGGGGAAGAAACATTCTCGGACTCTCAAACGACGACAGCGTCCCACACCTATTGGACATCACTCCTCTGGTCGAGGAGGAGTATCCTCCCTACCCAGTGAGATTCCTAGGCCGGGTCTATGTCGCGAAGCTGTCGAGCGACGGATTCCTGTTCAGAACAGACATTGACCGAGAATCCACCGAGGAAGAGACACAGCTCGCCCTCGGACGATTATCCGGCACTGACGTGATCTTCCACGGATATCCTGAAACGTTGAGAATCGCCCACATATTCAGCACCTTTACGGCCAACGAGATTCTTGCAATCCAACGCTTCGTCGCCTCAAATCACCACATCACACTCCAGTCACGCCCCAGCATCCGGCGGTCACTCTTCGGACCCTTTGGGACCAGCAGGTACGTGGCCTAGCAATGCGCATCTACCGGAAAGAAGGCGACCAGATCCAGATCATCGCTTTCCCTGACGAACACATACAACGTGGCGACTATTTCCTGATCGAAGACGCGGGACTCGGCAAGGGCCTTCTCGTCCAGGTCATTGATCTGCAGTATGCCAACGTTCCAGGAATTCTAGAGGATATCCTCAGAGACGTGATGACTGACGGAGAGCTAGCTGGCGAAGACATGGACCCGTTGAATATCTCCAGCGAAGTAGATGCTCTGAAGGACACACGGCTCGCGGTCTGCAAAATACGAGGAACAATCACAGGAGAAAAAGACCTCTCGCCGACCACATCCTGGCTCCCGTCACGGACCTCCTCACGAATCCGCCCCTACCCGGTCAACCGTCTCATCATGAATGGAGGGAAACTGCCACTCAAAGTCGGCTACAACGACGGCGACCCCATACAGATCGACGCCAGCGCACTGGACGGTGGCCTGAACATCATCACCGGCCGGAAGGGCACCGGCAAGTCCCACCTTGCGAAGCTTCTACTTCTGTCTATGAGCGGACTAGGGGCCCCATGCGTTGTCTTGGACGTGAACGGAGAATACGTCAACCTGCACAAGTCTAAGGACGGACGCTTGTCATCGTCGAGGCTCACAGTGCTCGCACCGCGTAGCGGCATTAACTTCGCCCTAGCGAAGCTAGGCTTACGAACAATGTCCGGGGTCCTGAGCAACGCCCTAGACCTTCCAGCAACCTCGTCGAAGGTGTTCAGCACGATCTGGCGAGAACTAGAGTTGAGAGCAGACCTTACCCTTCCGAGTCTGATCCAGACGGTCCAGTCTTGGAGCTGTCACGAGAGTGTTAGAGAGGCACTAATCTCAAGACTCCAAGTGCTGTCAGAGTCGGGTCTCTTCTACGACGAAACAAACCCGTTGACCGAAGAGAAGATTCTCCACGCAATCGAAGGTGGCGGAATCCTGGTAGTGAATCTCAAGAACCAGAGCCACATTGTCCGACGAATACTCGTAGAGATATTCCTAGGCGAGCTTACGAAGATTCTCTCGTCGAACTGGCTCCGAGCCGCGTTCCTTTTCGCCGAGGAAGCTCACCTCTATCTTAGAGAGACTTACTGGGACGACATCATCACTCGAATGCGCCACATCGGCCTCTTCACAACGTTCATCACGAACCAACCTGACACTGTACAGGAGACGATCTATCGACAAGCCGACAACGTCTTCATATTCAACTTCACAAACGAACACGACATAGAAACAATCGGCAAAGTAGCAAAGTCCGACAGCGAGACAATTCGCTCATTGATCAAAGGGACCCCAGCGAGAAGATGCCTTCTTCTAGGAAACGTGGTCCACGACCTACCCCTAATGGTCGACGTTGAACAGCTAGATGTCAGAACTATGGGAGAAACACGAATGTTCTTCTCCTAGAGAGTAGAAACTGAGCAGGGGGCTCATTCAGATACAGCCAGACGGCCTCGACAGCCTATGGTGTGGCCTATTGACTCTAGCGGAACGCCGACCACCAACAATGATTTGATGAAGGACAGAAGTGAACCTGAGATGGTTCAGCAACGGTCTCTCTTTCTTCGCCCCTTCCTGTTGGCGGCCATTCTTCAATACGTAGACTATTTCCAAACTTGGGCTCTCGTGTCTCGCTATGGAGTAGGAGTAGAGGGGAATCCGTTGGCTCGGCTGACATGGAATACGCCTTGGGGCTGGATGATCAAGCTACTAATCGTTCCTGCTGTTCTTGTCATCGTCGAGTTTCACCCCTGGTTCCAATCATACAAGGACAGGGGACTGTACGGGACTTTGATCCTAGCCATTTCCGTCGTCGTGGTCGGGGTCGGCTTCTACTTCATCCTTAGCAGGATAGTCGTTCAATAGGGCCGCTACGTCTGACCGGACAAGGTCCTTGAACGCGTTATGCCTTTCACGTCACGTAGTGCCGCCAGGTTCACCGTCAGAACAGTGAAATTTCGTAGCCAACTCGAGAACTCGATTACAAGAGAGGGCGACGTCTGCCCTGACCTTCTTGGGACGGTAGAGTGCAGGACTACTGAATTCGGTAGCTCGTGCCGGCGCGGTCACCAAACCACCGACCCCGAAGAGGGGACAAGACGAGTTTTATCACAATCGCAAGAGAAAAATAGCTGTCGCAGCAGCAACACCGACTCGTGTTTTTTCGAGGTTTCTTCTAGGGTTCAAGACTTAGGGAGCACCAAACCACTCACATGTGATTGGTGGCATCGGGATTCTCCGCGCAGCTTGCGGAGCAATAATAAGAGACAGATGCTCGAGAGGGGCGGGGCAGAATTGACCCAACCATCCGACGTAAGGCGGCCGCGAGGTCATGCCGTACTAGCCGGAATCGTCGCAGGCGTCTTATCGGGGCTCATCTCGTACCTTCTCCTAGGGATAGCAGGGCTCATATCTGGGCTTATCATTGGCGCAATGGTAGGGTATCGAACAGCTCTATACGTTAGCGATAAGAAAGGCCAGGTTGGATAGCGTACCCGACAACGGGTCCGGGCTTCAGCAAGTCAATGTCAAGACCCCTAGTCATTGCGCGGGGCGAGAACGCCTGGCACCGAGATCGAAAACTTACAGACGGCGGCAAATTTCCTCTCCCCGGAATCTACCCGAGAAATGCCTAAAAGGCCGATAGACTGACTGCTTGATGTCTGATGACGCGGAATTCTGAGAGCGAGTCAAGGTACGACGAACTCCTACTAGAGGTAATCGCGCAACGCAAACGAGAACTTTCGGCTCGATCTCTGAGCGAGGGCCCGCCCCGCTTGCAGAAAAGACTTCGACGCCCCAAACTACTTGGTGCGATCCTCATTGCACTTGCCGTCGGGGCGACCGTGTGGTTATCTCAGGACTATCTGTGGAATCTGATGGGTTACGCGGGAGAGAGCTCTAAGCGAGCAGTGTTGATAGATCCACTATCAGAAACTCTCCCAGACTCATACTTTGTTCAGACTACAACAACTCTCCTAACAAGCGCGGGTTATCTCGTCGACTATTATGGTCCCAACAATTCCACGGTTCAGCTGTTCCAGGATCTGCCCCTGAAAGGCTACGGGCTAGTCATCATAAGAGCTCATACTAGTCCGGCAATTTTCACGGGAGAACCGTACAGTAGCACAAAGTACGTCTTGGAGCAGCTCACTGATCAACTTGAAGATGGTACTGCATCCATGACTGGATTCCGCTTTGCAATCACGGACCAGTTTGTCCGCCTCAGCATGCACGGTACATTCAAAAACTCGATTATCGTCAATATGGGATGCTCTGGACTAGCCCCGGATAGACAAATGGCCGCAGCATTCCTAGACAAGGGCGCCGGGGCTTATGTGGGATGGGATGGAGCCGTGAGCGTCACACATACTGACGCTGGCATAGTCTCCTTTGTTCAAGGACTTACGAATGGACAGTCAACGAGAGACGCGGTCAGTAGTACCGTGAGAACCCTCGGCCCCGATCCATCCTATCACGCTTCGCTGAGCTATCTCGACAAAGGAGGTCTCGCCCAGCAACGATTCTCGCAAAGACTGATGCTAATTGGAGGGCTGACCCTACTAGCCATAATGTTTCTGCCGGTGATAGGGATTGTTTACGGTCTAAGAAGACTCGGCGAGGGTTGACTGTATCAAGTCAGGGGCCATTAGAAGCGATGCTTGTCATGTCAGCTTGTCTCTTCCTATAGCTGTTCACATACTCTGAAGCGCGTTTGCGATCCTCGGCCTTTTTCACGTGCTTCCTCCCTTCGAACCGCTGACCGCCATCATGGCTCGATTTTCATTCCCTTCTCCGTCGGAACGAACTCGCTAGCGTCTCAAATGGAGCAAAGACATTCGCGTGGCTTAGGAAGTGCGAATATCAAGCTGTTGATGACGAAGACGTTCCCTATACGAACTTGCAAAGTCCATTTTCTCATTCTCCTTTGGCTTCGCGCCGAAAAAGCAATGGTTTGCAGATGAAGCCAAGAGTATTTCGAGAGCCGGTAATGTCCTCTCCAGTCCCGATCTCCAGGTTGGGAGAGACGGTTGCAAGAGCCTTCGAGCTGGATCGTTCCTACTCCTGATACGATCCCTGTCCTGAAAACTGTCCAGTAGTGCTCACTCAGGAACGGATAGCTTGGCTAGGTCCCGTTCGAACCGTGTTCACTTAAGAACTGGCCTGACGCGTCCGAAATGGACAGCCACGGCTATCGCGACCGCGGCACTGACGAGTAGTAAGATTGGGCTGATGTAAGGAATGATCAGTCCTAGCGTATCTACCGGGGTTGAGGTGCCACCAAGAGCCGGCGCTGGTGTAACGAGCAGAGTGAACTGAGTCGTGTGGCTCAGCACCCCGCTAACGCCCGAGACTGTGATCGTATACCTCCCAGTCGGGACAGACGACCCGGCGGCGATCGTTAGATGGCTGGAGTAACTTGGCATTGACACGCCAGGGTTGAAGAAACAGAAAGCCCCCGAGGGTAGCCCATCAGTACAAGACAATACCACTCGTTGTGAGCTACCACTGACGAGGGTCACCGTGAGGGTGTTGCCCCCATTTCCTCCGGGATAGAGATGTATCAAGCCAGGGTTTGACAACGAAAAATCAAAAGATGCCCCGGTCGCCGCAAACGTCGAAGATGCGAGTACGAGCGTCATGGAAGTCACAAGGAGCCCTAAAGTCGCAATAAGTCTAGCGATTTTCATAAAGGGCGACGAGCCTTGATTGCCAATTTAACGTTATCGGGGGAGGATTGGAACTGTGGTATTATCTTGGATTTGCAGGTGCGAGGCAGGCTACCGTCCAGCGGGCAAGCTCCAAGTGATGCTGGTCGAATAAGTCGGCTTCATCTTGATGGAGGCCAGCGACTTTGCGAGGGATTTCATATGTCCGAATCCGACGACTGCGATTACTTGCCCGGTCGTGGAATACATGATATCCCGAATCTTCGCAACCATATGCTCCTCTCGAACATCCAGTAAAAGCCTGCTCAGCGTTGGATAGCGGAGCCTGAACAGCCCCAACTGCTCCTCTAGGTTTTCCGTAAGCTTCGACAGGTTGAAGCCGCCAAACGGCAGCAAAGCCATGCTGACTAACGAATCGACGCCTAGCCTCACTTTCTCTTTTAGGGGAAGATTCCGCAAAGACCCGAGGGTCATTCCTATGGGAAGATCGATGAACTGGACTCTGGCCCCGACAGCCCTTGCAGCTTCAACTGCTCGAAGCATCTCTGAGCCGGGTGGCGAACCGGTCATCTCGCCCGCGAAGCGTTCCAGAAGCATCATTGCCAGGAACGAGCCTCCTCCACCGCGACCCGTTGCTCTTCCAGGATTTTCTAGTGCGGCCAGCCGTCCCTCGTCAAGCTCCAACGCGACGACCTCGGGTCGTAGGCGGAGGATGGTCTCTCTGACAAAGCTGGCGCTTTTTGGGTCCACGTGGATGGTCCCTATGAGACTGAGACGATCGCCGATCTTCTCTATTGCTGACGAAACTGGAACCTTCGTTTTCTCTTTCAATGCCTATATGGCGGTCAATCTACCTTTCTTCTCGTTCCAAGTCACTTGGTTGTAACGGGGTCCAGTCTGTGAGCAAGATCGACGAGCTCGACGATCAACGCCAGAAGCTTCGAATGGATCTGCGGAAGAGTCTAGATAAGCTCAATGAGACCAGGGCCAAACTCTCAAAAGTCCGCGAAGAGCTACAACAGCTACGCAAGACCCGCGACGGATTGAATGATACCGTTCGAGCGCTCAAGCAGACGCGAGACCGTCTGCGAGACTCGTCAAAGGAAAAACTGGTAGCCCTTCGAGAACTTCTCAAAAAGATGAGCGATCGACCACACGCCTCAATTGCGGAGAAAGAACTAGCATCACTGGAGTGGCACGTCCAGACCTCGCCCCTCGGAAAGGACGAGGAGAAGCGGTTGATGACGAAGATCCGGGGTTTGGAGATTCGAGTCTCAGGCTACCACAATGTCCTCAAGCTGAGAGAAGAGATCACGAAACAGCGCGAGGAGGCTGACCAGGTCCATGCCAGGATTCAGGAGCTGGCTGCTGAGAGTCAGAAACACCACGAGGATGTTGTGCAGTTGTCCGGGGCCTTCCAGACTTTGCGGGCGAAACGGGATGAGCAACAGAAGAGCCTCGATGATCTGCGCGCGAAAGTGGGTGAGATCAATCAGAATTTTGTTGAGTTGAGGAATGAGCTGACTGATAATGAGAAGAGGATACGGCGGGAGAAGGAGGAAGCTCTAAAGGAGGCTTTGAAGGGGGAGGCGCAGAGGAAGCTGAGCAAGGGCGAGAAGCTGACGCTGTACGAACTCGGAGCACTCTACGAGGGGGAAGAGGAGTGAAGCGTCCCATCGCGATCATCGGCGGGTCCGGAGTCAAATCGATCCTCAAAGGCGAACAGAAGATTCTCGGAACACCCTATGGTCCAACGCCCAGTCTTACAATCGGTGAGATTGATGGCAGACCCGCGGTCTTCTTGCCACGACACGGCGAAGCGCACTCAAGCGCTCCCCACCGGGTAAACTATCGAGCAAACATATGGGGACTCAAGACTCTCGGAGTCGAACGGATCATTGCAACAAACGCGGTCGGCGCGATAGACCAAAAACTAACCCCCGGGGAAATAGTGATCCCATCCGACCTCGTCGACATGACAAAGTCTAGACCCGGCACTTTCTACGACTGGTCCCCGGTGACTCATGTGGACGTCTCCCAGCCATACTGCCCCAGAGAACGAGAAGTTCTCACGAGTTCAACTTCCTCGGCTGGCAGAGGACCGCCGAAAGAGGTAGTGATGGCCTGCACGGAGGGTCCGCGTTATGAGACGCCTGCTGAGATCAAGATGCTCCGGACCCTAGGCTGCCAGGTAGTCGGGATGACCGGAGCCCCAGAGGCGTTCCTCGCCCGAGAGCTGGAGATCTGTTATGCCTCGATAAGCTTCGTGTCCAACATGGCCGCGGGACTGCAGAGAACATTATCAGCGAGAGAAGTAGAAGACAAGGGACGAGAGACCAGCCAGGTGCTCAACAAGATACTCGCCGGCGCCATTGGAAGAATGCCAGAATCTAGAAAAGACTGTCCATGCGGAACCGCGCTGGCCCAGGCTCAGCTGAAGAAGGAAGTCGTAGAGGTCGCGCAATGATAGACAGTCTACTCCGAGTCGCCGGGGTCTACAAGGCCTACGAGAAGTATCTGAATCAACAGGTCAAATGGGGCCAGATGCCGGAACATATCGGAATAATCCTCGACGGCAACAGGCGCTGGGCCACGGAGAAATCCCTCAACGCGACCGACGGACACTGGGCCGGCGCGAAGGTTGGAGAACAGGTGCTCGACTGGTGCCTCGAATACGGAATAAAGACCCTCACCCTCTATACGTTTTCGACCGAGAATTTTTCGAGACCCAGTGCAGAGGTTAGCGCGATCCTCAAGATCGTCGAGGAAGAGACCAAGAAGCTGGGGAAGGACAGTAGACTACACTCCCAGAAGGTACGAGTCAAGGCAATAGGTCGGACCGATCTGCTCCCGGAGAGCCTCCAAGGCGTCTTCAAGAGACTGGAGGATGAGACGGGCAAGTACGACGGCCACTTTCTGAACCTGGCAATAGCCTACACGGGGAGGGCGGAGATTGTTGATGCGACAAAGAAGATCGTGGAAGACGTTCACCAGGGTAATCTTTCTCCTCAGCAGATCGACGAGGATACTTTTGACAAGTATCTCTACACGGCCCACCTTCCTAATCCTAACCCTGATCTTGTTATACGAACCTCGGGCGAGGAACGTTTGAGCGGTTTCCTGTTGTGGCAGTCAGCCTACAGCGAGCTAGTATTCGTCGATGTCTACTGGCCAGAGTTCCGGAGGATAGATTTTCTCCGAGCCATACGCCTCTATCAGATGCGCCATCGAAGATTCGGCCGCTGAGTCGGATATGTTCTGAGGCTTCGATGATGACGGACGGACTTATCTAACTAGACAGGGAACGATTCCAGGGCCCGGGCCTTGGTCTATATCAAGAGAATCGACATCCGAGGCTTCAAGACCTTCAACAAGAAGGTCTCTATCCCTCTAGACCCAGGGTTCACTGTAATAACTGGACCGAACGGCGCGGGAAAGTCTAACATTCTCGACGCGCTGAAATTCTCGCTCGGGGAACTGAGCGCTAGAGAGCTCAGGGGCGGGAGCCTCTCTGCCCTAATCCACAAGTCGGGAGCAGAGACGGCGAGATCGGCCCATGTAGCGGTCCAGTTCGACAACACCGACCGCAAGATTCCCGTAGACTCCGACCTCGTAACCGTATCGAGAGAATTCTCGACGGGAGGCGAGGGAATCTACAGGATGAACGGCCGACGCCTCTCGAGGAAGCAGGCGCAGGATATTCTCAGCTCCGCCGACATCCAGGTGACCGGGTTCAACCTGATCGCCCAGCACTCGATCACTCGTCTGGCTGAGATCAGTACTGAGGAGAGGAGGCGGATTCTTGAGGACCTTATCGGGCTGGGCGTCTTCGAGACGAAGAAGGCTGAGGCAAAGGTCCAGCTTCAGGAGGCGGATGTGAACCTAAAGGTGGCTACCGCCAAGGTCGACGATGTTAGGACGAATATCGAAAGGCTGGAACGTGAGAGGAACGACTTACTACGCTCAAGGCTAATCCAGAAGGAGATCTCAAACCAGCAGGCACTGATACTATCCTCTCAGATACTCTCCCTCCAAGCAAAGAGAGTCGGCGCCCTCCAAGAGTTGGAGAATGAGCAGAAGAATCTCGAAGCCCTCCGTCAACAACGGGACGAGCTGACCGGACAGAGAGCCAAGGTCGCCGCTGAGAGACGCCAGTACGAGGAGAACACGGTCACACAGGGAAACCAGGTCCTGTTTGATGTTGAGAGAAAGATAGCTGAAGCCAGCAATGGGGTAGTTAGAGCCAAGGCGGAAGCGGAGGCCGCCCGCAACATTCTCAACACACGGATCAAACAACTAGAGTCTCTCCAGAAACAAGGAGAGAACATTCAGAACAGCACGAAAGAACTCATGGCGACAATCCGCACCCTCACCGGCGGAAAGGCGGATCTAGAGAATCGTTTCGAGGAGGCGAATGCGCGGGCCGAGAAGCTCAACACTACGCTCGTAAACACGAGGGACTCGTTGTCGAAGGACGCAGAGATTCAGGAAGCCCTCGACGCAGAGATCCGCGCAATAGAGAGCGAACTATCCGGGCTAATCGCGTCGAGCAAGGGCAGCTCTACCAAACTAGATCTGACCGCAAGTCATCTCCAGTCCCTAGAGGCTCGTCACAAGGAGTACACGAATCTCGCCGAGGAGCTGAAGAAGAGAATCCGTGAGATGGAGAAGCTCGGCAAAGAGGAGGAGAAGAGGCTCGAGGATATCGAGGAGAAGGCGAAGGAGTACACGGCGCTCAAGAACCAACGCCACAAGGAGATCGAAGAAGCCCTAGACGTTGCCAAAAGAGCACGGGTTACAGTTACCGAGTTTAACACTCAGAAGATTCTAGCGGATACTCTCCAGGCAGAGGAAAGAGCGCTCCGGAAGATCGAAGAGATGGCGGATGAGGGCGCGATCAGCGGAGTTCTCGGACGACTGCAAGACCTTGTCAAGTTCAGCGACGAGCACAGCAAGGCGATAGAGGCTGCCAGCGCAGGCTGGATGAGAGCCTTAGTAGTGAGAGACCTTGAAGTGGCCATCAAGTGCGTCGAGAGTCTGAAACGCACAAAGCTGGGCCGTGCAAAGATTATCCCGCTCGAAGATCTGGAGCTTCAGCCCGAGAATGAGGGGTTTGACGAGGCTCCCGGGATCGTTGGTCCGGTCTCACGGGTCATCAAGGTAGAGAAGCGGATAGCGCCTGCTGTCGAGTTTGTGTTCGGTGATACGATGCTTGCCACGAACCAGCGAGCGGCCTTTCTCACCGCCGCGAAGGGACAGAGATGTGTCGTCACGAGCGGAGACCTATATGAGCCCGGCGGTGGGCTAGAGAGCGGGTATTATCGCGCGCCGTTTGACGCGTCTACCCTGATTCCTAGGTCTAATGTTCTGGAAGGTCTCGAACGGACAGTCAAGTCGCTAGAGTCGATTGTTCAGAGGTCCCGGTCAGAGCTTGATCGACTGGAATCTGAGATTGTGAAGCTGAAGGAGGACCGGGTCTCCACCAGCAAGACGCGCGAGGCGCTGACCCGTGATGTTGAGCTGGCTCAGAGGAGCCTGGAGCGCACCCGATTATCGCTTCAGCAGACGAAACGGCGGATTGACAGCTTGGAGAATTCGATGCAGCGAGAAAGAGAGCTGCTGCAGGAGATGGCGTCTAAGCAGGGAGAAATGAAACGGCGACTCAAAGTTCAAGAGGAAGACCTTGCGAAGCTGAAGGTCGAGCAGCGAAGAACGGCGATCCTTCAGGCGGAACGCGAGAGAGACGGGGCGGTGGCTCAGGCTGAGGCACTGCTGCGGGAGAAACTAGAGCTTGAGAACAAACTAGCGTCGAGCCAGGCGACACTGGACACTCTAAGACCTGGATACGACCAGTTACGTATACAGTCCCGTGCGCTAGAATCCGAGATCCGACGTGAAGAAGTGAGAGGCGAAGAGGCCGGCAAGAGATCAGAAGAACTCCAGCAGGAGATGAAGAAGCTCAACGAGGAGAAGGCTCGTCTGGTCGAGAGCCTCAAATCGGTGGGCGAGGAACGGAGAAAGTACGAGGAACGGTTCTCTGAGATCGAAAAGTCGCTGACCCAGCTTATCGAGAGGATGGACCCGCTCAACGCGAACGTATCAGAATTGAAGGCGACGCTTCGAGAGCTGGACACGCAGGTAGTCATGCTGAATTCACAACTGCACAGTCTCGGTTTTGGAACCACGCTGGAGACAACTCCTGAGGGGATTGAGGATGCTACAAAGCTCAAGCTTGGTCTTGGGAAGGAGCTGGAAGAGATTGGCGCCGTAAACCAATTGGCCGTTGAGCAGTATGAGGGTTTGAAGGACGGCTACAAGCACCTGTCGGAGCGGATTGGCGAGCTTGAGAGAGACAAACTAGGAATTCTCAACTTCATGGGCGAGCTGGAGAAGAAGAAACTGGACACGTTCATGAGCGCGTTCACGAAGGTCAACGAGACCTTCCAGCAGATCTTCCACGACATAACAGAGGGTGGCAACGGAAGAATGGCCCTCGACAATCCAGACAATCCGTTCGAGGGTGGGCTGGACGTGTTTCTCCAGTTCCCCGGGAAGACTGAGCTTACGATGGCGGCGGCCAGCGGTGGAGAGAAGTCAGTTTCGACAGTCTGCTACCTACTCGCTTTGCAACAGATCCATCCCATGCCGTTCTATATCATGGATGAGATTGATGCTCACCTTGATGTATTGAATACGAGACGGTTGGCGACCCTGGTGGCGTCGAAGAGCGGCGAGTCCCAGTTCATAGTAATCTCGCTCAAAGACACGACCATCTCGCGGGCTGACAGGGTCTTCGGGGTCTTCATCGACAACGGGCAGAGCAAGATGATCTCGCTGCCGAACAAGGGAGTGGTCAGGGACTGACAACGCCCCAAGACTCGTACTGGCTAAAGCAGCCCTACTCGGTGCTGTTTGATCTGCTCCACCTCCACCGCGTGAAGCCATGGGATGTGCATCTCGCCGAACTCTTGACTGGATTGATGGGCGAGATGAGAGGCCGGGGCTACATCGACTTCTCAGTCTCCGGAACAGCACTCCTCACCTCAGCCGTCCTACTGCGAATGAAATCAGAACTGGTTCTGAAGATGGAAGAGCCGCCTAAGCCTCCCCCAGAGAGGCCGACCGATTATGTTCCTCCCCCGCTCGCGTTTCCGATCAGGTACCAGTCGACGACTACATCGCTAGAAGAGGTTCTGAAGGGGATCTTGGAGGTCTTGAAGGCTGAGAGGCTCTTGCCGGTGGGGACGTCGCAGCTGGTTAGCAGGACCCCGGCTGTGTTTGAGCAGGGTGACGATTGGCTCGTGAAGATAGAGGAAGAGATGAAGGCCTTCTACAACAGACTCATGAAAGAGACCGTTCGAGATAGATCACTGTCCTTTCTCAAGCTTTTAGGAGATGGGGACGCGGTTCAGGCTGTAAGAATGTTCATCATGCTGCTCTTCCTCGCGTTCGAAGGAAAGGTTGGTCTGAATCAGCTGGATGAGTTTGGAGACATCGAGATAGAGATGAGGAAGGATGGAAGCGCAGTCTCAGACTGAACCAGCCCCCAAAACGCCTGGCGCGCAGCAACAGCTCTGCGAGGCAGCGCTATACGTCTCAGGCAGACCTCTGGACATCAAGACGATAGGATCCATCATCGGCGCAAGGTCAGAGGAGAAGATCAAGTCGATAGTCCATACCATAGCAGAGAGATACGCCAAGTCAGACAGCCCGATCCAGGTCTTGGAACTGCCTGATGGAAGATTTGTAATGCAACTGAAACCAGAGTTTGCAAAGCACGTCCGGAAGCTCTCGAACAGGCCACTGCTGACCCCGGGTCCACTCCGGACCCTGTCGTTCATCGCTCTCAGACAGCCGATCGCTCAGTCACGAGTCATAGCGGTCCGGGGGAAACTTGCCTACCAGCACGTCAAGCAGCTGAAAGAGATGGACCTGATCAGCTACGAAAAGCTGGGACGATCAAAGACTCTACGGACGACCACAACGTTCGCTGACTACTTCAACCTCAACCACGACCCAGCGCTGATGAAAAAGGAACTGAAGAACATCCTTGACCTCAGGGAGGACCCACTTGGCCCGGCATTATCAACGTCCGACGATACCGGAAAATCCTAGCTGCAAACGAACGTGTTCTATTAGCTCATCATGCAGTGTCGTCGACAGTATGCGAACCCATCAAGTCTGGTTAGATTTGGAAGATCTTTCCTCCATATGTTCGGAAAAGTGACATCTTGCCAAGGAGGGAATTCGACGATGAAGAGGTCTGGGAGAAGCTCTACGCTGCAGACGAGAATCAGTTGGCTACGGGAAGAATAGAGCGTTCCTCGACAGAGGGAGAGGATGGAGAGCGAGAATTCGAGCGAAGAGTCCTCGCCAGCGTGAAGGGCCGTGACGTTATCGACATCGGCTGTGGAACAGGTGAGTTCACTCTCGAGATCGCTGCCGCAGCAAGAACAGTTGCAGGTATCGACTTCTCGCAGAGAGCAGTGAAAAAGGCTCTCGAAAACTTGCGCTCAACAAATATCTCCAATCTGGAATTCAGGCTCTCCCGTGCAGACAAGCTTGCGTATCCGGAAGAGAGATTCGACCTAGCTATAAGCCGGAGAGGACCAGCAGCGGACACAGCCGACTCGATTAGAGAGGCTTGCAGAGTGCTGAAGAAGAATGGGCAACTCATGTTAGAGGAGATTGGCGAGAGAGACAAACAGAACTGGGCTCAGGTCTTCGGTCGAGGCCAGATGTACTCAAGGACGAACAAGGTTTCAACAGAACTCAAAGAAAAGCTTGCCAGAGAAGGTTTCAGGAATATCAGCGTGGACGAGTTTGAAGCCATCGAATACTTTGCAACGATTCAGGATGTGCTGATGAGGCTAGAGAACTCGCCGATAATACCCAATTTCGACAAGGAATTCGACGCGCGACATGTCCAGGAAATTGTGAAACGCTTCACAGCATCGAAAGGCATCAAGACCAATACGCACAGAGTACTCATAACAGCCGTGAAATGAAAGGAGCTAGCCATACGCGTCGATGGCTAGGAGAACTTTTGTTCTTGCAACCGAACCACCACTCTTTGGGCTGCAATCTCGTCGGGGAACTGTCTCAGAAGAAATTCTCTCAGCGGCCAGGGTAGTCGTGGAGTAGTCTTCTCGAAGACTAGGAATAATGCCCAGGCGAAGCTAAATGTAAAACTCATGAGTCCAACCGAGTTCTCATCGCTTGTCATCCGGCGGGTCTATTCTGCCGCTTGTTCTTGGACGCCTTCAACTTCGTGCGAGTCGTGTGGCATGGAGAGAGCCTCAAGCGGGACCCATCTCGACCTCTGAGCCCCCTTGATCCAGAGACCGTTGCCATCAACCCATTCGACGACACCCTCAATCGTCTCCCGGTTCAATAGGGTAACCTTGACAGTATCCCCCGGCTTGGGCAGAGACATACGTCTAGAATACCACTAGGTCGAATAATAACCTGACAGCCAGGTTGTTCGAAGCTCATCTCAGCCTTCGTGTTTCATGCTTTTCTGAGCAATCTTTGCACAATGCCAGTCGAAATGTTGTGCCGTTGATTCCTTTGACCTCTGCTCCCTTTCTCTTGCATCCGCAATGGCACCTGCATCTGTCGGACGCGTTGGCTTTCATCTGTGGATCGGGCTGTTTCGATACTGGATAATAGTCGAGTTCAACCGAAGTAACGGGAAGATGGTGACAATTTCTGTTGTCGAACGAGCTATCGATATTAGTGCGGGGTTAGGAACTCTCTTGGAGAATTGCTTGGCACCTACCGAGTCCATTACTAGTTTGCCTGGCAGATACGAGACTGCCATTCTTCTTCAGCTTTTAGCACCCTTATCGTGGAGTTTCGGATTATGGGTAGTTTATCCGGCTCTAAGTGTTACTGGAAACGCCTGTCTCTCTTGTTTCCTCCAGATCGGTGCTAGCATAACTGCTTCAGCGACTGCTATCGCCCTTGCTGCAACTGGAACATTCTTCTTTCTCACGGGAATGTTGCTCTTCGTCTCCAGTCTGGGTCTGTTGGCTTCAAACAAGAATGCTCAGGCTGAAAGATGGTTGCGCTGGCTGGGACCATGGAAGCCAAAATGGCGAGACAAACTTGCAGAGCCGAACATTCCCAATGAGTTTCGCTCGATTCTACTCTGGACTCTCTTTGTTAGCTTACTCTTGGCTGTCCTACTTATTCCGGGAATCGGTGAGGAACGAGAGTTTTCCTTGAACCAATTCTTCGATCTCTGGGGAACCGTCTGGTACTTCTACACCTTCGGAGTAGGTGTAACGGCGTTCTTACTAATCTACAAGAGAAGGCCGGGAGGCTATGTTCTCAGTCTGATCCTAAGCGTCGTTCCGATCGGAATGAACGTGCCCGACCTATTGGGCCTCTTGCCTCCCTCTCCTCCAACGCTAAGAACCTCGATTCTTCTTGTTGCCGGATTGCCCTTCTCTGTAATTGGAGTCTATGTCTCTCTGAGAGCGCTCCGTTATCCTCGCGCGGAGGATGAGCCGGGAGTTTAAGCGACAATTCCTCCCATAACTTTAATCGCACGGCAACCAGACCAGTCTGAGTATGGCGGACAGGGCCGCAATTGCCGCGTTCACAATGTCATTGCTGGGCGCAGCCTACCAGATGGTAGCGTACGGACTCGCCTACTTGGTCGACAACCGGTACAATTACAACTACTATTTTGGCATCAGTGGTGTCTGGATCATAATAGCGACCGTGGTCGTGTTCTGGGCGATCAGCCATCTCATGGATAGCCGTGACCCCCAACGCGCCGCCTGGCCGGCGATAATAATGGCGATGGGAGTTGCAAACCTGGGAAATATGATCATCCAGTGGATCACCCCGGTCTATTTTGGATTTCTCGGAAGTCAGACTGTCCCCGCCGATGTGATAGTCACACTGACTCCTGCGCCAGTACTACTCATAGCAGGAGGCATATTCGGATTCGTCGCCGTTCAACACCAAAGGAAAATATCTAGCCTAGGCATCCATCCATCAAACTAATGATCGAGCCACGGCCACCGCAGATCTGCAGTCAGGCCGTGCCGGTTCGTGATTCTAGACATTAAAATGCCGGGTTGCGTAGAATCGCACGGTTCTAGCATTTTGTCCTACATGGCTTCAGGCGGAGACTGGAGCTCCGGGTAGTCTGGCGGCCATTTGCCATGGTTGTTCGCGTCAGTCAGCTTTAGTGCAGATTCGATCTCTGTCCTTCTGGGCTCCAGCCACTTGGGAAGAACGAGAAAGGTCCCAAGCTTCTCTGGGGGCTCATCTGCCGAGTATCCAGGATTCTTCGTAGCTACCTCCAGGAGGTTCCCGTCGGGGTCGCGGAAGTACAATGAGTGGAACCAGAACCGGTCAATGATCCCCGAGTTCTCTATCCCAACCTCATTCAGACGTTTCAGGATCTTCTGCTGCGCCTCATCATCCTCAACCGCCATCGCGATATGGTGGATGCTCCCCTCGCCAACGTATCCTTCTGGTGGCTTCGGTATTGCTAGGTATCGTAGGAAGCCGGGACGCTCCTCGCTTCCAATCCCGAGGATATTCGTGTCGCTCTGGTCAGGGTTGGGAATTGTGAACTTGTCGGTCAGACCCAGGAACTTGTCGAAGAACTCCGCTGTGGTCTCTGGATCATATGTCAAAGGACTAGCATGGTGGAAGGTGGTGAGCTTCATCTCACTGGTTATGCCACTAACCGGTGGTGGGTTTCTGAACGCTTCCTGGGCATAGTCATGGGTGACTTCATCCTTGTTGGGACATGTGATTTCGACAATTACGCCGTCAGGGTCCCGCACATATATCGAGGTTCGATCATCCCGTACGAGAGGGCCCTCGACTGACACTCCTTTCTGCCGTAGCCAAAAATTCCACTTTGGTAGGGAGTCGAATTTCGGGGTGGTGTAGGAGAGGTGATGCGGAGAGCCAAGCCCTACTCTTCCTGGCCGCATGTGCGGCCATTCGAAGAATGTAATAGCGCTCCCTGTGGTCGCTTTCTCGTCAGCGTAGAATAGATGCCTGTGATGCACATCGTCCTGGTTGACGGTGAGCTTCACGCGTCGGAGACCCAGCACTTCCGTGTAGAATCTCCGGTTGACCTCCTCGTTCGATGTGACTAGGGTGATGTGGTGTAATCCTCGGATGAGGCCGACATGTTCAGCCGTAGACGTCATGAATCGTACGACAAGTCAATCCATGCTACTAAGTATATATGTAATACCGTCACGGAGTCGGGTATTTTATCTCAGCGTTCTCCAATTCCTTCGCTGTCTTTCTATCCACTCGATGGTCCGGACGGATCTCGCTAAATCCTCAAGAAGCGGTGACCAGTCGTCTTTCAGCTCTAGCCATCCTGCTCTTGCGCTGCTTGCCGTTGTAGTTTGCCATCCAGTCAGGTAGAATGACAGCTCTCAAGAGCTCTTGCACGGTTACTCCTCTTTCTTTCGCGATATCCCTAAGTTTTCTGTAGACGTCTCTCTCAACTGTCTGCATGAACTTGATGTTCAATCTTCACCACAGATATCCCTATTCCCGGCTTGGAGATAATAGGACAACGTCCACAATTACCGCCGTATGTGGGATACTGTGTGCTATCTGGTGATAACTGTAGAAATTCGCGTCACGTGAGATTGTCTAGGTCCGAAATCTTCCCGCAAGGGCTGCCGAGAAACAACCCAGAGGGAGACTGCGACTCGATTGTACACCCATCGGAAGGGTGCCGGGTTGAGGGAGACCTCATCGTTCGACCTGACCGGGTGATAGGGCGTAGCCGCCTGATGAAGCCGGATTATTCCTGAGATATCGACGCCATGATTCCAGCTGGGTCTCAGGGCACCTCTCCCGATAGAATCCTTGTTAACGTGACTGTGTCGATATTTCCCCCAGAGACTACACAGACGATCTTCCCTGCGCCCGCCTTGCCTGAAAGAGCCGCCGCCACAGAGGCCGCGCCAGCGCCTTCAGCCACGACCCGGTTCCGCTCGACGAGCTGGCGAACAGCATCCGCAATCTCCCTCAGCGAAGAAGTGATACTGCCATCGACCAACGGTCTCAAGATCTTGAATATTTCCGGAAGAACGCTCTTCCCGCCGATCCCATCCACAAAGCTGGGAACACGGTTTACATCCATCGCTCTGCCTTCTCGGAGGGACGCTGCGAGAGGGGCGGCCGTCTCCGGCTCAACCGCGTAGACCCTCGTATTTGGCTTGCTCGCACGGATAGCGCTAGCAATTCCGGCAGTAAGCCCGCCCCCTCCGAAAGGGATGATCACCGAATCCACTCCTGGAACGTCTTCGAGTATCTCCAAGCCGATGGTCCCGTTCCCTGCGATCATCCTCTCGTCGCTGAACGGATGGATGAACAAGGCATCAGCGAGAGGAGCATACCGGTGACTGGTCACCACCTTCCAGACCTCATCGTAAGAGACCTGGATCGTCTTCGCTCCGAACCGTTCAATAGCCTGCAGCTTCGTCTTGGGAGCGTTATCGGGAACTATTGCAGTACACGGAATGCCTTTCTGCCGAGCCTGCCAGGCCAGGGCCTGTGCCATGTTTCCCGCGCTACACGTGTATACTCCACGAGATTTCGCCCCCTGCCCTGCGAGCGCGATCGCGTTGGAGGCACCTCGAACCTTGAAAGAACCCGTCGGCTGCAAATTCTCCAGCTTCAGATAGACTTCCCTTTCAGGATCGTCAACGTTCAGCCTCACAATAGGAGTGCGTAGGACTAGGCCGTGGATCCGTTTACGCGCGCTTTCTATCTGAACAAGGGAAACGGGCTCTAGAGGATGCTCGGTGATCAACAAACCCCTACCCAGCTCCGAGATTCGAGGCTGCTACGTGTATAATATCCTGTTGAATTCCCGCCGAAGCTTCGTCGCCTTCGCTCTAACCTTGCTCGGCTCCTCCCCTTTGTAGACCCGAACGATAAGCTCTGCCACCCGTTCCATATCCTGTGCCTTCATCCCCCGTCGCGTTGCTTCACAGGTCCCGATACGAATCCCATGGTCAACAATGATATTCGCATCCTCTAACCGTTGCGTAAACCCCTCAATCTCCTTCTGATCTTTCACGTCCAGAATCGTCTGGTGCGACTCAGTGAACCCGTATTCCGAGCACTTCACCGGGACCCCTCCTTCATGCAACGCCCTAGCTAACGCCTTCGAGTTCGTTATGACCTGCACGGCGTATTTTCCACCAACCCGACGGGCCTCGTCCAACGCCCACACCAGCGCGGCGACCCGATTCCAGTGCGCGTTATCTACCAAGCCCGGAAACTGGCGCCCCTTCACCTCAGATTCACAACCCCTCTTCCCGACGATGATCCCACCCTGGGGACCGAACAGGCTCTTATGAGTAGACCCTAGTATCAGTTCTGCACCTTCCTCCAATGGTTTCTGAAATTTGCCCCCGGCAATCAACCCCAGCACGTGCGATCCATCGAACGCGATCCTCGACCCTGCCGAGGTACAAGCATCGACTAGCGCTCTCACCGGGTGAGGAAAGAGGAAGAATGATTGGCCGAACACTACAAGCGAGGGCTTCTCGTCCTCGATCATGCCCCGCGCCTTTTCCACATCGATATTCATCCGCTCGGAATCAAACGGAAAATACAGGTTCCGGACATTGACAAAGGTTGGATATCCTGCCTGGTCACTCAACCCCGGGTATCCCCCGTCCCCAGGATTGACGGTGAGGATTGAACCGCCAGGCTTCGTAAGGGTCGACACAGCTATCATATCGGCCATATGGCCTGACAAGGGCCGGAGGCTCGCCCAGTCGGCTCCGAAGACCTCACAGGCTAGCTTCTCGCCGAGAGACTCTAGCTCGTCCATGAACCTGGCTCCCTTGTAGAACCGGTCATCGGCCCGATATCGATGGCCCATATCCCCGGAGAGTAGCTGTCTTACAGTGTGGCTGGTCAGATTCTCGGACGGGATCAGGTTGAGGCATTCCTCCGCCCGCCACTTCTGATGCTTGCCCACTATCCTCCGGATCTGACCGGCATAGGACGTGGGAGAAAACTCCCGATCAGGCTAGACGCGGCGACCGCGACGGCCGCCCGGCCTACGAGTGCCATCATGGGGAACCGGAGTCACGTCCTCGATTCTTCCGATCCGGAAACCCTGACGCGCCAACATTCGAATCGCCGCCTGCGCACCCGGACCAGGAGTCCTGGCCTTGTGGCCGCCCGGAGCCCGAACACGAATATGGAGAGAAGTAATCCCCTTATCCTTAGCCACCTTCGCAGCGGCCGCGGCTGCCTGCATAGCCGCATAGGGAGTACCCTGAAGACGGTCAGCCTTGACATGCTGACCACCAGCGCTTCGGGAAACAGTCTCAGCACCAGTCAGATCGGTAATGTGCACCATCGTATTATTGAAACTGGAGTAGATGTGCGCGATTCCCCAATGGTCGACCTGCTTGGCCTTGTCTACCTTCTCCGCCATGATACCAACTATCCCGAGGAGCCCGGTTCCTATCAGGCGAATTTAAACCATTTACTCGCAAGCCGTTGAATGGTGAGATAACAATGACCCGGGTGCCGGCCTGGAGGCATTCGTTCCAGACTCTTGGATTCGCCTTCATAGTAATCGGAACAATCTTGACCATGATTGGGACGCTGACTGTCATCACGCTAACCAATCCGATTAACTGTCCGGCCGGTGGCTGCATCTATTATCCAGCTCTGGCCATAACTGCCAGCTTACTCCCATCAGGACTTACACTAGTCATTGCAGGAATCGTGGTTATCTCGATGGTCAAAGTCGAGAGCGAGCGAGAAGATCGAGAGTCCTAATGAAACGGACGTTTTGGCTTCTCGACCTCAACCATGAGACCTACCAGGGAAAATCGTCGATCTGGCTCTGGGGAATCACCCATGATGGAAAGCGCGTTCTAGTCACTGATAGCAACTATCGAGCCTACTTCTACCTCCTGCCGAGGGAAGGTCAGGACTCGGAGCATCTCAGGAAGAGCTTGGAAGAGGAAAAGCCCCATCCCACCATCGAAAATGCGACAATCGAGAAAAAGAAACTGCTAGCCGAGGAACGTTTCGTCCTCAAAATATTCTGTAAAAACCCGGAGTTTTTGGAGAGAGCTGCGCGCGACACGCTGAAAAAAACTGGTGCTGCTGCTACCTACGAGGAGAAGCTCCGATCTGCCATCAAGTACCAGTACGACTTTGGAATCAAGCCTTGTCAATGGTACGAGGTGGACACCTCCTCCTCAACGATAGATCCAAAAGATTACAGTGTCCAAGAAACCCTTACAGCTACAGATCATCCGAAACCGATCTCGAAGGAAGAACCACCTAGACTAGATCTCTTCTCCTTCTCACTTTTATCCGTCAGCAAGACGGGCGCGCCCAGCCCGATACGGGACCCGATCCAGATCATCGGCTGGAGAACAAGCAAGGCCGAGAACGAAGTTCTCCAGACCAAGGCCGACTCCGACGATGAAACCATTCGAGAGTTCGGGGGCCATGTCTCCAAGACCAATCCTGATTTTGTTTTGACCTTCGACGGAAACAGTGTCCACTGGCCGTATCTTGTCAAGAGGGCTGACAAGACCAAGACTCCCCTCAGGGTTGGCCGGGACGGGGGTCCACCACACCAGAGCCTCTACGGCCATTATTCGCTGATCGGACGAGCGAATGTTGACCTTCTCAACTTCGCCGACGACCTCTACGCGGTCAAGAACAAGACGATCGAGGATGTGGCGAAATATCTGGGAATTGAATTATCAAGTCAGAATCCTATTGATGAGACAGCCTACTTCGAACACTGGTCAAATCTGAACCAGAGAAAGAATCTCGTCAAGCACGTGGAAGAGCAGACCGAGGCCATCCTCAAGATAGGTCAGGAAGCGATCGACTATGTCATCCAGATGTCAGCGCTTTCAGGGTTGCCGCCTGACCAAGTGATAGCCGCGGCTGTTGGATTCCGCGTGGACAATTATCTGATGATGGAGACCCACAACCTCGGCCAGCTCATACCCTCCAGGATGGAGCAGCCCATTATCCCATACAAGGGAGCGATTGTCCTCGAACCAAAGATAGGGCTCCATGACAATATAGCTAGTCTCGACTTCTCCTCCATGTACCCCAGTTTGATGATCAAGTACAACATCTCACCCGACACGCTCGTCACTGGGAAGGAGACAGACGACATCTTCGAAGTCCCTGAGGTCGCGCATCGTTTCAGAAAAAATCCCTCAGGGTTCTACAGAATAGTTCTAACGAAGCTCATCGAAGCCCGGAAGACGACCAAGGCAGAGCTGAAACGAACGTCCGAGAGCGATCCCCGATATACTCTGCTTAAGGCCCGTGAGAAGGCCGTGAAGGTGATGACGAACGCGGTCTACGGCTACGCTGGCTGGGCCGGTGCACGTTGGTATTCGAAGGAGGTTGCAGAATCAGCGGCTGCCCTCGGAAGAGAGACGATCAATCGCGCGATATCAATAGCAAAGAGCCTCGGACTCACAGTCTTCTATGGAGATACTGACAGTCTCTTTGTGAATTATGATGAGAAACTTGTCCAGAAGTTCCAAGACGAGATCGATCGGCAGCTCGGACTTGAGATCAACCTATCTGAGGTTTACAAGAGAATACTCTTCACCGAGGCCAAGAAGAAGTATGCTGGGCTGAGAATCGATGGTCAGATCGACGTCGTAGGCCTTGAGGCGGTCCGAGGAGACTGGTCCAACCTGGCCCGGGATGTACAGAATAACGTTCTAAGAATGGTGTTGGAAGATGCGAAGCCGGCTAGGGCGGCAGCGTACGTCAAGAACTTGACATCGGATGTCAGGTCCAAGAACCTACCCTTGTCTGCGTATGTGATCTGGAAGACACTCACAAAGCCAGTGGCCGATTACGAGGTCAATGCTCCCCACGTAGAGGCGGCGAAGAAGATGGCGAAGGAAGGCTGGTCAGTCACGGCGGGCGACAAGGTCGGCTTCGTCATTACGAAAAAGCCTGGAAAACTGTACCAGAAAGCGGAACCCCACTACAGAGTCTCTACGGACGATATAGATTACGACTATTATGTCCACAACCAGATCGTTCCAGCTGCGGCACGGATTCTAGAAGTCCTTGGCGTGAAAGAGGATCAGCTTATGGCCGAACCAGCTTCGCAGATTCGTCTCTCAGGCAGGAGCGAACGAGGATAGGTCGTTGAGAGTCATGACGCTGACATTCGCGGGCCGCTTGGCCCCGTCAGAGACTCTGTCGCCTATCACATATTTGATGCCCTTGCTCGCCGCGGTGTCGAGAAGCCTCTGAGTTACGACCCCGTCGAAGAGAACTACCTGGGCGTGGTCCAGGGTCGGTATCTTCTCCGCAAGCTCGCTAACAGGCATCTTTGACAGTTCCTTGCCACCCTCGTCGAAGACTACCGCCTCCAATGTCCCACGTAGGTCCTTTGCAGCATCAAAGACTGGTGGTGGGAGATTCGGCTTTTCCATCGGTGCTGCCGCACGGACTGGCACTTCAGCAGGCACATAGGGCCGCTCCTGGGGTCCGTAAGCTCTCTCCGTGTAGGACCGCTCCCCATAAGCACGCTCGGGTCTCTCGGGCCGCGTGAACTGTTGTCTCTCGATTGGTTTTGCTAGATTGACTGGGACGCGCTCTCTCAGAGCTCTCATTACCTCCTTTGGAGTAAGCTCCTCTACCTCTTTCCCGAAGGGGGCGCGGGCGACATAGTCGATGTCTGCCACCTGCGTCAGCTCTTTGAGAATCAGGTCGCCTGCCCTGTCTCCGTCGAGGAACGCCGTGACCTCTCTGTCCTTCGTCAGCTTGATGATCGTCTCGGGGACCTTGGTCCCGTTCAATGCGATTACGTTCTTGATGCCGACCTTCATGAGAAGTATGACATCCGCGCGCCCCTCGACAACGATGATATCGCCCCTCTCGGCCTCGGGTCCCGCGGGTAATTTCTCGGGTCCATACTCGATCACGTCGACTCCTCGCAGAGATCCCGCGACTTCTTTCACGACCTCTTCTGTGCTTGGTGAGGATTCGACGACCCATTTTCTGAGAATGTCTTTGGCCTTCGTCATTATGGCCTTCCTTTTCTCCTCCCTCACGTCCTCGACTTTCTCTAGGCTGATCTTTGCCTCGCAGGGTCCGATCCGGTCGACGCTCTCGATCGCGGCGGCTATGATGGCCGTTGATACCTTGTCTAGGCTGGATGGGATTACGATTGAGCCGGTAGTCTTGTCTTTCTTTGAATCTAGATTGATTTCTATCCGGCCTATTCGTCCGGATTTCTGTAATTCTCTAAGATCAAGGTCTGGGCCGAAGAGGCCTTCTGTCTGGCCGAAGACGGCACCGACCACGTCAGGCTTTTCGACTACGCCCTCTACATCAAACTTGGCTTTTACTATGTACTTTGTTGTCGAAGCATACTGCGACGGTTCAACCATGAAAGTTTAACCTCCATAATTCACTAACCTTCCTACATTTCCTCTAAGCCGTTAATCGGTAAAGCTTACCACCTCAAGGTCGGGGGGCTACTATTATAATCTATGGTTACAGTAGGGAATCATTGGGCAAGCCTAAGACGAACCAGCATCACACTCTAGATCTTCAACTCGAGAAATCAAACTTCTCCCGACGTCACTTCGTGCCTCGCACACGCAGGCTTAAACATACAACGTAGCAATCGTCCCTCCATACAGGGAGAAGTCGAGAAATGATCAAAGGAATGCATGGATTATTCTACACACCCAAAGCCGAAGAAGTGCGTGCGTTTATCCGAGATAAGCTGGGCTTTGCCCATACTGATACGGGCGAGGGGTACCTAGTCTTCGACATACCCGAGGCAGACTTGGGTGTTCATCCATCAGACAAGGTGTTCCATTCGATCTCTTTCTACTGCGACGACATTCACAAGACAGTCGAGGACTTGAGATCACGTGGCGTCGAATTTTCCTCGGGGATCACTGAAGAGGAATGGGGATCACTAACTCACTTTCGAATGCCTGGAAACATGGAAGTCGAACTATACCAGCCAAAGTATACGAAGCTCCCCCATCGTAAAGCCTCGAAGCCACGAGCCACACGGCGAACGGGGCGAAAGAGCCGAAGGATGAAGCGGTGATTACCCTGAGACTGAGTTACCTCTAAGACAGTAAGAAGGGTTTCGAGGCAAAAGCATTAGATCTCGACGCGGCCAAACATAGACGGTCAATCATGTCCAGCTTTCTGCTTGATGGCCCTAGATATGTAGAAATGTCAGGATGAGAATTCTCGCGAACACTCCGAGGAAGGGCGGCAGAACCAGCAACGTTCCCAGTCTTGTGATGACGCCAAGATCAAAAGGCCACGCTTGAATCCGGAGAACATCAGACTGGAGCTGGCGAACCATCGTCAGATCGTCAGCCAATGCCCGCCGTTCATCCCTATGCTCATCCCCGCGTCCGGTGGCCATGAGCTCCTTTAGCCTGCGAACAATAGCCGTGTACTGCGAATTGACCCAGCCCAGCTCAGTACGCTTTGCTTCCCGGAGTCGGCGGTGGATGCTTAGGAGTGGTAGGAAGAATAGACCTATTCCGACGAGCACCAGTCCCGTTACGAAGATAATGTCGCTCGCTCTTAGAGGTGCAAGCTGAACCGTCATTCCGCTAGGTGCATCCAGGATAATGTTGACTTGTCCTAGAACCGTCACGACGATGGGAAAGACCGCGTATACGCTGACCAGTTTGAGGGACGTGGTTCCGAACGGTTTCAGTCCCAGCGTCCTATCCTCGGTGAAGGGCGTGAGCTGAAGGGGGAGTTTGCCCGCTCTGTATATTTCGAGCATCGAGTAACAATACAACCAGAGAAATGATGCGAAGATGAAGAAGAAGTACGCGAAGAGAGGAATGTCCTCGGCGAATATTCCGTTGAAACTATCCGGCAACCCGAAAAGAAGTGCGTTAATTCCTAAGAGTATCAACCATATCACCAACACCCACCGGAATCGGTAACGTATGCTCAGGTCCGTGGTCGTCTGTTCCGGACTCATCTTCCGGGCGTAGTCACTCAATCGATTGATCCTTTTCGTGATGAAACGCATTGAGTAGAGGAAGTAGATTATCAGAAGCGAAAAGATCAGAGAAGCGCCCAGAATGCTAGCGGACAAAACAGCGTGCGCTACGAAATAGTCGATAATCTCCAGGGCACGAACTGGCACGAACCCAATAATTAGGACTAGAGCCCAGAAAGGCAATGCAGACTTCACGGTCTTCGAAAAGCGGGACAATGAAGGGGATAGACTGTTTCTGCTATCTCTCAAGCGAGACCCCAGACCAGTACAAGCTCCCAGCGAACGCTCCCTTAGAAAGTCATGTTTCCTCAGGATTCGAAAAAGACTGGGAGACGATCTCGTGCTCTGATAGGCTCTTGGCCCGTTATGCCTAAATGAGAGGGATCGGGAAACATCCTTGCCAGGAGAATCATCCAGTGCCCAAGTCCGTAGCCAGGGTCGGAGTCAACGGTTTCGGCGTAATCGGCAAGCGTGTTGCTGAGGCGATTACTAAGCAGAAGGACATGAAGCTTGTCGGAGTGTCCGATGTTGTCGGAGACTATCGTGTCAAACTGGGCCAGAATAAGGGTTTCGAGATCTACGCGTCGATCCCTGATAAGCTTCCTGATATGAAAAAGTCGGGTGTAGAAGTGGCAGGGACTCTCGAAGATCTTCTGAGGAAGATCGACGTCATCATTGACTGCACCCCGGCCGGGTTGGGGGCAAAGAACAAGGTGCTTTATGACAAGGTGGGAGTCAAGTCGATTTTTCAGGGCGGAGAAAAACACGACCTGACAGGATCATCATTTGTGGCTCAATGCAACTTTGAAGAGAACCTCAACCGACCAGCAACCCGCGTTGTAAGCTGCAACACAACCGGGATCTGCAGAACCGTCGGAACACTCTTCAGTACGATCGGCGTCAAGAAAGCCCGAGTAGTACTCTTCCGTAGGGGAACAGACCCTTGGGAGAGTCACAAGGCGGGCCTCATCAACACGGTCGTCCCTGAGGCCCACATTCCCTCGCACCAAGGTCCTGATGCTCAGACTATTCTTCCGAAGCTCAACATCACCACGATGGCCGCGAAGGGTCCGTTCAACCTAGGCCACTTGCACTTCGCGATGGTCCAACTGAAGGGCGAGGTGGAGAAGAAGGACGTTCTCAAGGCTCTGAGGAGCGCTCCGAGGCTTGCACCCGTTCGAAACTCCGACGGCGTGGACAGTATGAACGCTGTTGCTGAGATGATGCGCGATCTTGGAAGGCCAAGGGCTGACATGTGGGAGGTCGCCTACTGGGAGGATATTCTCGACGTTACCGATAGCGAGGCCAGCCTCGTCTACCAGGTGCACAACGAGAGCGTGGTCGTCCCTGAGAACGTAGATGCGGTGAGAGCACTCACCGGGCTCGAGACAGAGGGACGAAGATCCATCTCGAAGACCAACGAGGCCCTAGGCATAAGCAGCAAGTTCCTCTGATCCCGCATCGGATTGGCCATCTCCCCGAGATCGGCAGACTTGTCCAAGAAAACATCCCATCCAACTCCCACGGCCGGTCGACCATGCATGCCTGGATATCAGATGATGTTCCGGAAGGGAGTGGATTCCTTGTCCTGGGCGTGGGCGGTCAAGCGATTGTCGGGAGCTCGTAATTACTGGTTGGCGACAGTCAGAGGCGACGGGAGACCCCACGTGATGCCCGTTTGGGGTATATGGTTCGAGAACGCTTTCTATTTCAGCACAGGACCGCGGTCAAGGAAGGCCCGGAATATCGAGAAGAACATGAACTGTGTCGTCTGTCCAGAGAACGCCGCGGACGCAGTGATCCTCGAAGGAACCGTTCGAAAAGCTAGTCTGGACAGTAATTCACTTCGTGAGATTGTCCGGAACTATGAGGAGAAGTACAGCTGGAAAATGGACGGCTCGGAGGGTTCGTTCTACCGGGTCCAACCGAAGAAGGTCTTCGGATTTGTCGAGAGCGGCGCCTCGAACCCCTCACGATGGTCGTTCTCCACTGAGTAGTCCCTAGGAACGAACTACGAAACTACGGGCCCTAGTTTCGGTAGGAAAGAACTGTTGTGCTAGACGAAGACTAGGCCTTTGCTCGAGTCGATCTCGAACGTCTCAGCATCTATCTTGGCGGATTTCTGGTTCAGCCTCTGAACCTTCAATTGTCGTCCATTGGGATCCGAGTCATCCTTCGACAACTCTACGACACAGTCGGCCAAGTCATTCAACGACCCAATCAGATCCTTGGGCAACTTCGACAGGTCTATAGTGACGATGAACGTGGCGCCCGAATCCTTGAGTTTTCCGACTAGATCCGTGAAACCCTTCGCGAAGTCCTTGGCCGGAACCTTTGAGGCCAGACCATCAAGCGAATCGAAGATTATTTTGATCTTCTCGCCCATGAACATCTGGCTATTCCTCGTGAGCGTCTCCTGTATGTTTGCGAAGCTGAACGGTTGTTCAAGATAGTAGGGCTCCATGCTGAACGATTCCGATTGTGACGCGAAGCCGTCAACGAGGATGAGCCGGAAACCCGACTCGTATTGTGCCGCGTCGGTTCCCAGCTTCTTCATCTGATCACGGAGATCGGAAGGAGCCTGGTCATACGTCAAGTACATGCAGGCACTGCCCATCTTCATGTAGTTACTAGTGAGACCCGAACAGAGAGTGGTTCGGCCTGAGCCCGCCTCACCGTTGATTATCACGAGGCCCGTACTCTCCAGGTTACCCTGCGTCAGCTGGAATATGTGATCGAAGCTCTGCGGAGCATGTGCCTCCTTTTTCGCAACCATTTCCTTTGATGGCTTATCCGGTTGCCTCTCCCCCTTGGAAGGCTTCTCAGGCGTCTTCTCAGGAGGCTGATCTCGTTTCGTCGAAACTGCAGGGGTGGGAATCGAGACTTTGCCGGCCGGGGGCTGAACCTCTGGCGGTTTTGTCTGCTTACCAGCTGGAGTAGCAGCAGGCTGTTTAGCAGATTCTTCCCCCTGCTCTTCCCACTCACGGCTGCCCTTTCCAGGACCAATCACCATGGCCCTGCTCGGCGGGGTCGATCTGACCGGTACATAGTCAGGGGTTGTTTGGGAAGCGCTGGCGAAGCCTAGATCGACGCCAGGAGGTAGTGGGATGTCTTGGAGGAGCGACTGCAAGAGCCTCGTGAGAGACGTCTCCTCAGCAGGTAGAGGTGCAGTCGGTGATAGCCTGAAGGCTTGTTGTGGAGGGGCTGCTCTCGCAACCGGCTGGTATTGGGGCTGATCCTCGACCGGGTTCTGTGTCCCGGCTATGGGTGTGTAGCTTGGACTCTGGCTTGGAGTCGACAGTGGCTGCGGGGCTTCGGTTTGCGAGGCAGAGAGGGACTCTGCAGGAGTCTGATCCTCCTTTTTCTTCTTGCCAAAAATTGTTAGCATTTGATCAACCCGTGACCTATTCGCAACCTGTCCACCAACAGCCCTGCTTATCGAGTAATCTCGAGATGAGATGCACGAGTGTAATCTTGGATAGGGATGATGTTACTCTCCAGACCCTACGCTAGAAACAAACGCACGTTCGAATGATACCATCGGGCCCAACGGAGACCAGACTGGATACAGCGGCGCTATCGTTTCACTTTAAGAATGTCCGATTTTGTGAGAATCCCGATCGTGTTCTCTCCCCTAGTCACCAGTACACCGTAATTCCCTTGGAGTAGCCCGAGCATCATCTCAAGCGGCGTATCCTCGCTGACCGTCGGGAGCGGAGAATCCATGATGTCCCGCACGCGGTTATTGAGAAGCGATTCGAGGGGTTCTCCCCGGGCCGCACGGTCCAGGATGGTCTTCTCCGAGATGCTCCCAACGCATCTTGTTCCCTCAAACACCGGTAGCTGTGAGTAGCCTCGTCTTCTCATCAGGTCCACCGCTTCACGCACGAGCTGAGTCCTTGAGACCGAGATGACAGGCCTGCTCATGATCTCGCTGACTCTCGGCCTCGCAGTATCGACGCTCTGCTTCTCAAGGGTCTCAACAAGCCTCTTAACGATAGAGTATGATGGATCGACAGACCCGGATTCTATCTTGGCGATGATGGACTGACTAACACCCGCCAGCTCGGCTAGTCTGGACTGTGTCAGTCCAAGAGCTTTTCGCCTCTTGGGAATCTCGTCGAGAGTGGGAAGCATGACTCGAACATAGAGGGCCTACCCTCCCTGATATTCCCTTCGGAATACAATCCTGAAAGGGCTATCATTCTGATTGGAATATTGGTACAATAGAACTTATATAATTAGAATAATGAAAACAGCATGAAAATGCCCGCTAGCGCAGAGCTGGGCGGAATCTATCCCCGCTCAGAACAGCTCATCGAACTGACGCGATCCTACGATAGAGGAAAGACCGAACGCGCTAGCGTGGAAAAACAGATCGAACAAGACACAATCGAACTGGTCGAGCTTCAGGACGAGTCGGGTTTCGAGAACTTCACGGACGGGGCCTTCTCTTGGCAAGACCAGCTAAGACCTATTGTCGAATCCTTAGATGGCGTAACAACCGGGACACGCTACTCTAGATGGTTTGACACCAACACCTTCTACAAGAAACCGACAGTCAGCGGCAAAATTGGTCTCGCCCCATTCAACCTGAAGAAATTCATACATGCAGACCTTCTACCTAAATCGAAACCGTGGAAGGTATCCCTAGTCGGCCCCTACACCTTCTCTGAACTCGCTGAGAATCTGCATTACAAGACCCAGTCAGAGCTTGTCTCTGACCTTGCACATGCAGAGCACGAGATTATTCGAAGATTGAAGGCCGACGGAGTGTCGCAGTTCCAGATCTCGGAACCATGCCTAGTTTATCGGCCCTACAGAGAACAAACGTTGAGCAACGCCGAGCTAGAAATCGCTCTGGCTGCAATCCGGAGGACAGTCGATGGCATCGACGCCAGGTTCACTATCCAGACATTCTTTGGAGATGCAACCACGATACTCCCTCATCTCCTCAAACTTCCAGTCGATGGAATCGGTTTCGACCTCTTCGAGACCGACCATACACGGTCTAAGATCGAGACCAAGAAGACGCTCGCTCTCGGCATCGTGGATTCACGCGAATCGAACGTTGAGGACCCGAAGTGGATAGCCGAAACCGCGACCCGAGTCTCCAAACACATATTTTCGGACAATATCGTCCTGGTTCCGAATTCCGACCTCAAGTTCGTACCACGGAAGGTCGCCGATGCAAAGTCGCGGGCCCTAGCCGAAGCAACTAGACTGGTCGAGGAGAGGAAGTAGACGGGGAAGCTATATCCTACCCAGGAGATCGGAAGCCTCGCAAAGCCCAGGTGGCGGACAAAGGGTCTCACTCAGCCGCTGACGGTCAAGGACTTGGCCGAGGCCGAAGAATGGGCAGGACGACTCGGCATAGGAAACTACCACGACCGGGCAAAACAGCTTCTATCCACAGAGAACCAGAAGGATCGCATCCGCGAACTACTGGAACTCTCAACAATCTACGGGCTACGCCTCTTCGAACGGACGGGACTCGACAACGAGGGAGTCGGTGGAGAGCAGCAAAGGGTGGAGATGTATGAGCATGTGATCCGAGGCGTCGAAGGAATGCGGGTCCTGGGCCACGTCCAGTCCTTCGACTACAAATACTTCAACAAGGCAGTTGCCGAATCCAAGATTCACCGGAAGCATCCGATATACCTCCAGGAGTTTCTTGACGTTAAGGAGAATGCGAAGGGTCCGATCAAGGTCCCGATAACTGGACCCTACACTCTCGTCGACTGGTCGTTCGGTGGCTACTACACCGGACAGCGGACGGGGTCGAGCCTCAAGATGCAGAAACAGGAAGCGAAGAGAGAATTCCTACTAGACTTCGTCGAACAAGTAATACGCCCAGAGATCCGAGACCTGGTCGATGCTGGCGCGAGCTGGATCCAGATTGACGAGCCGGCCATCACCACGCATCCAGAGCCTGCGGACATGGAGTTGTTTGTTGAGGGCTGGAACGAGACGGTTAGGGGGTTCACCTGCAAGTTCAGCGACCACACATGCTACCCCTCAGAGATAGGATACAAGGTACTCGCAGAGTATGCACCGAAGCTTGACAAGTGCAGCCAGCTGGCACTGGAATTTGCTAACCGAGACGGCACGAGTCTCGGAGTTGATGCGAAGCACCGAGAGGGATATCGTGACCTCGAGTATTTCATCGAGAACGGATTCGAGGGCGAGTTCGGAGTAGGGGTCGTCCATGTCCACGACTTTTCGGGACAAGTTCCATCAGACGCGGGTAGAGCAACCGAGCGGAACATCATAGAGTCGCCCGAGCTGGTCCGAGACCGTCTCCTCCACGCAACCAAGATAGTCGGTGATCCTGGAAAGATCTGGGCAAACCCAGACTGCGGACTGCGGACCCGAACCTGGGATGTGACCTACGCCAAGCTCGAGAGCATCGTGAAGGGAGCGGAACTTGCGAGGGAGGCTTCACAATGAAGCTCTCGGAGAGAGCGAAATACCACACAATCGTGACTGCTGAGGTGATTCCAGACCGGGTCGTCCCGGCGCACCTGCCTCTCTTGGACGGGCGGGTGGACGCGATAACGATCCCAGCCCTGAGAAACGGCGAGAATGATCCTAGCTATCCGTCAGAATTCCGGGTCACTCCACAGACGAGGAGCGTGGCTTCAGCGGTCATTGTCAAGAAGACAGGGTTTGAGGCTGTTCCTTCGCTGACCTGTAGAGATTTTCGCCGATCTGATCTCCCTCTCCTTCCGGTTCTCTTCAAGAAGGGTCTGGAGAACTTTCTGGTCGTGTTCGGAGACCCCTATCCGAATTACGAGATCAAAACCTACGATTTTAAGAGAGCAGAGGATCTGATCAGAGGAATCCGGTCAGTCTTCGACGGACAAAGACCCTGTATCGGAGCCGTCACGAACCAGTACGCGCTGGACCGGGAAAAGGAGATTTCTCGGACACTATCCAAGGTGGACGCGGGCGCAGACTATCTCGTCACCAACTCGGCTTTTGATGACTATTACGTTCTCGACTACATCGACGCCCTCCGATCCAGCGGGCTCAAGGTACCGATCTTCGTCCAGCTGTCCATCCCGCACGGACTCAACAACTTACTATTTGTGAGTCGACGATTTGGCATCCCAGTCCCCGAGAGCGTAAAGGAGACCGTTTCACGAGACCCGCTAGGGGGAGGGGTCCAGGTGATAGCACGTGCGTTTGCTGGACTTCGGAATGAGGTTAGCGGTATTCACTTTTCATATCTCTTCAGGAGTCACAATCCGATTCCGACCTATACTCACCTGTTGGACGCTATCGAGACTGACTGGCAGCTCGTAGGTTCGCTGCAAGCAACTCTCAGAACCTAGGCTACCGGAATAATCTAAAGGTCGAACATTCAGAGTCTCAGTACAGAGACTTTGAGTTCAGAAAAGATAGGGTTCGCGCTTCGGCCGGGGGGTATTCTCGCCTAGAGAAATCAGAGAGACATCGAGCATTCTCGACAAGAACAGCAAGGTCACCAGTATCTTCATTCCTGATGTTAGGGGCGGATACGAGTCGCTCGAGGTCGTATCTTCGATCCTAGCCGTGACTACCCGGGTCCACGCGGGAAGCGGAGTCATCAGACTACTCGAGCACGATCCCACCCTGCTGACGCGACGGGTCCAGACACTGCAGGCGTTCTCCTCCAACCGGTTCTTTCTTGGAGTGGGCACCGGTCCTCCCGGTCCAAAACCTGGCAAGTCAGTAATCGCAATGCTGGAGAGGCTGGACGAGCTCAAGGAAGGCTTCCGCGCATTTCCCGGAGGAGTAGGGCCCCCAGAGACCTATGTTGCTACGCTCAAGCGGGGGATCGCAAGACGCGCCGTAGGCAGGACGGACGGTCTCCTCTTGAACTTCTGTTCTCCACGGCATGCTAACGGCCTGATCGCAGCGGTCAAACGCCAGATGGTCTCTCCCATCGAATTCGCGTGCTATCTGAAAATCTTCTTATCTTCACAGAGCGACGAGAACGCGCTGAGGCTTCTATTGCAGGAGTTTCTCAACTACGACTCCATCCCTCAGTACCACGAGATGTTCTTGCAAGATGGGACCGCCAAGGCGATCTCGGAAATCAAGCAGAGCGACCATTGGAACAGTGGATCTGTCGAGGTGCCGAAAGAACTGGTGAGAGTCAGCCTGGCCAATCCCCGCAGCGAGGAACTGCATCGATACGTGCAATCTTTTCGAAAAGCGGGAGTCTCCCTCCCAGTGATTTATCCATACTTCCCAGCCGACGAGAAGTCCGAGTTCAGATTCGAGACAGTGAAACGAATTCTAAACGTAGTGTGACAGAGCAATTCTTAAGTCGAAGAGTAGCGCGTCGGAAACGCATGCAATCTGTCACCGGCAAGGTTAGACCTGTTCCTCAAGAGTATGCGTCTGTTACACCATACTTGATCGTGGACGGAGTACCAAGACTCATCGATTTCCTTAAGCACACTTTCAACGCGGAAGAGAGAGCGTTGATCAATGACAGAGAGGGTCACGTGGGTCATGCCGAGATCAAGATTGGCGGTTCCATCGTTATGATGGCCGATTCGACCCGTCAGTACAGTCCCATACCCAGCCAATTGTACGTCTACGTTGAGGACGTCGATCATACGTACAAGCGAGGCTTGGAAGCGGGGGGAGCCTCTGAACAGGTGCCGACTACCCAGTTTTACGGCGATCGGACCGCGGCCGTCAAGGACCCTACGGGGAACATCTGGTGGATCGCCACCCGCGTCGAAGATGTGCCTCCTCAAGAGATGGAGAGGCGAATGAGGGAACGTTCGTCTACGGGTACCGACTCGAACCCAAGCCCATAGCACGAACATCATGACGCTCACGGACCAGAACGCTCGATTTTCTCGTATCCGTTTCGGAGACGCTCCAAATCAAATATAGTTCGGGACCGGACTCCAGCGAAAACTGCCGTCTGGAGACCCGACGCATTTGGTAGATGTTAGCCAGAGTCAAGCCCGAGTTCTGCAGGCTCTCATCGAGTCCGAGGGAGCAAAGACTCCTGACGAACTAGCGAAACGATCGGGTCTCGCCGACTCCGCTATTGCTCGAGCGGTACTGAGCCTCTCCCAGAATGGACTGGTCAGGGAGCGGGTCGAGAAGAAGACAGAGCTCACCCTGACGATGGAGGGAAAGTCGTTCCTCGAGGAAGGCCTCCCGGAGCGGAGGATTGTCTCGACTGTCGCCAAGAGCGGCGGACGGCTTGGGCTTAGAGAGGCTCTTAGTCGAGCCGGGCTGGACGAGAAATACGCGTCAATAGTGACAGGCTGGATTAGCCGAAAGCGCTGGGGAAGGATCGAGAAGGCCGATTCGGATCCGCAAGTCGTAGTGGATAGGGAGCCCACCGGTGACGAGGATGAGCAGGTTCTGGCTCGCCTGAAGAATGGAGGCATCATTCTCGAGGAGCTACCGGCGAGCTTGAGAGAATCTGCCCAGCGGCTTATCAAGAGAAGTCTTCTAGAGGCTAGAATCAGGAACCTGCGAGAGATCGAGATTACACCTGACGGGAGAAGTGCTGTAGCCGGGACCAGTGCGCGGCAGGAGGTGAGCCTGCTTACCGGCGAGATGATCAGCTCTGGCGAGTGGGAGCGAGTTAGACTCCGAAGCTACAACGTGTCCTCTCCCGTTCCTCAAGTCTTTCCTGGTAAGTATCATCCCTACCTTCGATTCTTGCGGATGGTGAAGAGGAAGCTTGTCGCCCTGGGGTTTAGGGAAGCCGTTGGACCACTTGTCGAGACGGCTTTCATCAACTGCGACTGTCTCTACATGCCGCAGAATCATCCTGCAAGGGAGATTCATGATCTCTACTATCTGAAGGACCCGTCGAGAGCGAGCCTCGAACAGTACGGCGATCTAGTGAGGAGGGTTGCGGAGACCCATGAGAACGGCTGGAAGACGGGCTCGACGGGATGGCGGTACAAATTCTCTCTTGATGAATCGTCAAAGTTGATTCTTCGAAGCCACGGGACGGCGCTCAGCGTTCGGAGTATGATCTCGAAGGACCTCCAGATTCCGGGAAAATACTTCGCCATCGCACGATGCTTTCGTCCGGACATGCTTGACAAGACTCATCTGACAGAGTTCAACCAGGTGGAGGGCATTGTTCTTGATCCGAGTCTGAATTTGCGGAACTTGCTTGGAATATTGGAGATGTTTGCCAGGGAGGTTGCGGGGGCGGATCGAGTTCGGTTCAAGCCTGACTATTTCCCGTTCACGGAGCCGAGTGTTGAGTTGCAGGCTTACAGGGAGGGTGTTGGCTGGATGGAGTTTGGTGGTAGTGGAATCTTCCGTCCGGAGGTGACGGAGCCGTTGGGCGTCAAAGTTCCTGTCCTGGCGTGGGGTCTCGGGATTGACCGGCTCTACATGATGCATCGTAAGATCCAGGATATTCGCCAGCTGTTCACTTCTGACCTGGAATGGATTCGGGACCAGACGGTGAGCTAGAATGCCAAGCGTACAATTCTCGCTCGACGACCTTGAGGGAATGCTGGGCAAGACAGTTCCCCGAGACAAGGAGGGTCTCAACGAGATCCTGGCGTTCGTCAAGGGGGACGTGGAATCGCTTGAGAGAGACGCTGTCTCGATCGAGGTCAAGGACAGCAACCGTCCCGACATCTGGTCGGTCGAGGGAATTGCCCGCGCGCTGCGATATCAGCTGGGAACTGGTCGAAGTAGACAGATCCTTGTTGCTGGCAAGTCGGGCCTCAAAGTTGTCATCGACAAGCGTGTGAAGCCTATTCGTCCTTTCATTTCGACCGCGATAGTCAGGGGTCTTCAGCCCTCGGAGGAGGCGTTGAAGGGCTGGATTTCTCTGCAGGAAAAGCTGGACTTGACGTATGGGAGGAAGCGGAAGAGGGCGTCGATCGGCCTGTACCAGGCCGACATGATCGCGTCGCCTCTCTCATACTCGGTCGCCAAGCCTGATGAGGCCAGTTTTGCTCCATTGGGCTCTGAGACGAAGTTGAGTCTTCGGGAGATTGTGACAAATCATCCGAAAGGAACAGAGTATGGAGACATAATTTCCCGTTTTGAAGAGTGGCCGATACTGGTGGATGGAGAAGACAAGATTCTCTCCCTTCCACCTGTCGTCAACTCGAACGATCTTGGAAGAATCACCCCAGGTACGAGAAACATCCTTGTCGAGGTTACTGGTACAGATTCTGAAACTGTACATAACACACTGAAGATCATGGTCGCCTGTCTCGCCGAGCGGGGAGGAAGAGTCTACAGTTGCGCGGAAACGTATGCTTACGGTTCGCCCCGTAAGGTCGTGAGCCCGAATCTCAGCCCTACGCTGACGAAGCTGAGCCTGTCACGGATCAACAGGCTACTCGGCACGTCTCTAGTCTTGAAGGATGCTGCGCGGTTTGCTGAGAAGGCCGGGTACAGGGTCCAGCGAGCGTCCGGCGACACTCTTCACCTAGAGATTCCATGCTATCGAATCGACATCATGCACCCCGTCGACGTCATTGAGGATATCGCGATCGCATTGGACCTTAACAAGCTGAAGCCTGAGTGGCCTGGGATCTGGACGGTCGGCGACCTTTCACGAGAGACCATTGAGATGGAGGCGCTGGGAGAGATTATGGTCGGGCTTGGATTTCAAGAGGTCCTGACCTGTGTTTTGACCTCGCCTGAGGCGGTTGCGGCAAAGATGCAGATAGGAAGCGAGAATCTTGTTACTCTCCTGAACCCGAAAATGACCACTCACACTGCGATGAGAAGCTGGGTCCTGCCGAGCCTTCTGGAGTTTCTGTCCCGGAACACGCATGTCGACTATCCTCAGAAGATCTTCGAAGTGGGAGCAAGCATCAGTCGAGGAGAGAACTCGTCGCAACCAGTCAGGGAGGAGAGGAAGGTCGCAGCCGTGACTATTCACGCTCAGGCTGGTTTTACCGAGATACGATCATCGCTAGATGCGCTGATGGAGAACGTAGGCCAGACGTTCGAAGTCAAGGAGACTAAACATCCAAGCTTCCTCTCAGGACGGTGTGGCAAGGTCGTCTCCGCTGGTCGCGAGATAGGAATAGTCGGAGAAGTAAGCCCCAAGGTCCTCCAGGGTTGGGGGCTCAACCTTCCGGCCGCGGCCTTTGAAGTCGACCTTTCCCAGAAAATGTCGTCCGGGGTCTAAGAGAAGTGCCGAGCAAACCGGTCCGTTGCGCTGACTGCGGCTGTTCGCCCAAGGAATGCCGAGTAGCGGAATCGCCTAACGATTGTCCGAATTGTACGCTTGAGCCCTGCTGTTGCTGGACGGCAGCTGGAGATACTGGCGGATCAGGTATGGATGAAGATGGTTGAGAAGAAGTTCGTAGTTACTCCTTGGGAAGTGTCGGGAGTTGTCGATTATGAGCGTCTCATTCGCGAGTTTGGGACCCAGCCGATTAGTGGTGGTCTCGCGAAGCGTCTCGAATCGAGCCTGGACGACGCGGCATATTTGGTCCGGCGCGAGATATTCTTCTCCCACCGGGACCTGAACCTGGTGCTGGACGATTATGAGAAGGGGAAGGGGTTCTTCCTCTACACCGGCCGAGGGCCGAGCGGGCCGATGCATATTGGCCATATTCTCAGCTTCTACTTCACCAAGTGGCTCCAGGACAAGTTCCAGACGAGGGTCTACATTCAGATTACTGATGATGAAAAGTTTCTAGAGGAGAAGCGAGGCCTCTCCTATGAGGATACTCAGAAGTGGGCTGAGGAGAATATTCTCGAGATTGCGGCTGTAGGCTTCGAGCCTGACAAGACGTTCATCCTCCAGGACACCGAGTTTGTGGGACACGCCTATCCGTTGATCTTGAAGATTGCCCGCCGGGTCAACTATAGCACGGCCAAGTCTGTCTTCGGCTTCACGGGCGAGACGAATATCGGTTTCAGCTTCTATCCGGCCGTCCAGATTCTTCCGAGCCTCTTCGAGAAGAAGCGCTGTCTGATACCGTCCGCGATTGACCAGGATCCGTACTGGAGGATCCAGCGGGACATCGCCGAATCGCTTGGGTATCATAAGGCGGCGGCGATTCACAGTAAGTTCATGCCCCCATTGACGGGTATGCAGGACAAGATGAGCTCGTCGAAGCCTGAGACGGCCATCTATCTCAACGATGATGACAAGACTGTCAGGAACAAGATCTACCGCCACGCCTTCTCGGGAGGACAATCGTCGATAGAAGAACACCGGAAGCTAGGTGGTAATCCTGATGTTGACGTTCCGTTCCAGTGGCTGTACATGTTCTTTGAGCCGGATGATAAGAGGATAGAGGAGATACGAGCCGAGTACAGGAGTGGTCAGATGCTAACCGGTCAGATGAAGGATATTCTGGTGGAGAAGGTTACAGGATTCTTGCGAGAGCATAGAGAACGGCGAGAGAAGGCACGGACACAAGTACACCTGTACAAGAAGGACGGTGCTCTAGCACGAGAAATGTGGAAGCACGACTTTAGCAAATCCTAGTATTCTGAAAATAGTTGTCAACTCGCAAAGGCGTAACCAAGAACGGTGGTTGCACTCATTTTCGTGTGGTGTTGGGCTGCCCGCTCTCGAGTCTTCGCCTGGTGTTCACGATGTACATGCCGACGAATCCGGGAATGGTCAGTACGAAGATTATTCCCTGGTCCGCGAACGCTTGAGGACCAATTGTCAGGAGTCCCTATGGGAAGGTTGCTATGCCATTCAATGCTAGAAGAAGAGTCATCTGCAGGTAAATCAAGAGGACAAAATAACTCCGAACTCCAAACAATAAAGTCCGAGTTTGCATATTTGATCTAGACGTTCGGCATAATCAGTCGTTTCTCTCCGGCGAGTGTCCCAATCCATTCTACTTGGAGAGACCTATTAACGAAAAAAGGATTGCTAGGGGAAGCTTCGTCTCCCTCAGTGGTTGACCTCCAAGCGCTGGATGATCTGCCTCGCACGACGTTGTGAGAGGAGGAAGACCAGTAGGAACGCGGAGACAGCCAGTATGACGAAGAAGGGAAGAGTCAGCTTGAACGCGTCCAAGTACGAAGTCGGAGATAGTTGTCCGTTGAGGAAGCTGTAGTAGAGGAGTCCGAAGAGTGAGATGCCGACTGTGTTCCCGATCTGCATGGATGTGGAGACTACGCCTGAGGCTGCGCCCGCGTCCTGGCTGGGGACGCCTGAGAGTATAACTCCCAGTAGTGGTGAGAGGGCGAACCCTGCGCCGGCTCCGAATACTAGGAGAGGGAGAGCTAGTTCGTACAGGTTGAGGCTTGTTCCATAAGAGTTGAGGGTGAGTATTGTCGCGGCCAGACCTATTGTCTGCAGGATGTATGCGAGGCTGAGGACACGGGTTCCGAATCTCGGGAGGAGTCGTGGGCCGAGGAGTGAGGCGCTGATGAAGCCTACGTTGATCACGGCGAATGAGAGCCCCGAGATTATGGGCGAGAAGCCTAGGCCTGATTGTAGGAAGAGGACGAGCGTGAAGAAGATCCCGCTGGCGGTGACGTAGTAGATGAGCGTTAGGGGTATGCCGACCGCGAACGACCGGTGCTTGAACAGGTCCATATCGACCAGCGGGTCTTCTCCATTGTCTGTTCTCCTTCTCTCGTAGAGGACGAATAGAGCTAGGATTGGGAAGGCAAGTACGAGGAGCATGACCATCCAGTCCGGCCATCCGAGCTGCTGACCCTCGGCGAGGGGAAGGATGAGCGAGACGAGGAAGAGCGAGATGAGTCCAACGCCGGGCAAGTCTAGCCTGGGCGGTCTGTCGGCTCTGCTTGGCCGGAGGACGAGGAATCCGGCGAGGACGCCGATTATGCCGACGGGCACGTTGACGAGGAAGATGGGTCTCCAGGCGAGGCCGGCGAGGTTGAGCTGGATGAGGAGGCCTCCGAGGACGTTGCCGGTGATCGCGCCTATTCCGCTGATAGCCGCGAACAGTGCCAGCGCCAAGGATCGCTCGGCGCCTTTGAAAGTGACTTGGATGATCGAGAGAACCTGTGGATACATCAGCGCCGCGCCTAGTCCCTGAAGTGCGCGTGAACCGATGAGGAAAGAGGGGGAGGGCGCGTATCCCGCGAGGGTGGAGGCGACGGTAAAGACAGTCATGCCGAACAGGAAGATTAGTTTCCGGTCTAGAATATCACCGAGACGGCCGCCCGTTATGAGGAAGACGGCGTAGACGAGCGAGTAAGCTGATACCACCAGCTCGAGATCAGAGACCCCTGCTCCGAGAGTCGTCCTGATTGAGGGCAGGCCCTGGGTTACGATGAATACGTCGAGAATGGCCATGAAAGAGCCGACGAGTACGACGCCGAGGATTAGCCAGCGTCTGCGAAGCGCCAGAGCCGTGGCTGTTTCAGTTATCGCTGGTGGTTGTGGCAGTTCAAGTCTGGTCGAAAGAGTTGAGCCTTGGGGCTCGAGTCTGGACACGCTCTCGGCCATTGTCCCTCCCGAGACTAACCCGGCGACTCTGGAAACGTTGCACCTCGTACAAGGACATGATGCAACGTGGTGGCTGTGACCTTTCTTGTCTAACCATTCCATCTCATTGCCAGGGGGCACTTTTCAGTAAACACTCCCTGGCTGGAACCGTCTCGGCTAGTAACTGCGCTCCTAGGCATTACTGTGAGTAGTGAATTCTTCGCACTTAACGATTTGTTCTATCGAACTTGCGATAACGGTGAGCTTAGCGGAGCGAATCCCTGGTCTGCGAGTCTGCGAAGAGCTCAACTCTTCCACAGTTCTGACAGACGAACGCGTCCAGATGGAGGACTCCCTCTCCGAGTTCCGCCCAGTTTCCAAAGAGAAGGTGAGCCGCCCCGCTAGTCCCTCCGGTCCGGAATGGGATGTCGCCCATGTCAGCCATAGCAACGTTACAGCTTGGACACTTCACAGCAAGACTGGTCTGAGAAGACGACTCTGACAATTCTCTCTGTTAGAGTTGCAGCCTACTGACGCTTAAGCTTTCATCGCTCACAGCTTACCGGCGTCGTAGAGAGTGAGAGTCACTTCAGTGATGTCTAGACCCGACTAGGTCATGAAGCCGCTGTCGGACATCGTCAAGAAGCTGATTGAGGGGAAAACTTACGCTAATGTGGCTGCGATTATGCCGGATGGTTCTCCGCAGGTCACTCAGACCTGGGTTGACCATGAGGGCGATCTTGTCCTGGTTAACACGTTTGAGGGGAGCCAGAAGAGTAGGAATCTGCGTAGGAATCCGAAGGTTGCTCTGACCGTTACTGATCCTTCTGATCCTTCATGTCAAGGCGGTTACCTTCAACGGCGCGGAGGCGCATATTGACCGGATGGCGAAGAAGTACTTTGGTGCGGACAAGTATCCGCGTCGGAGTACGGGTGAGAAACGGGTCCTGATTAAGATCGAAGCGACGCACGTGATACCCCCGCACACACCAACACAACGTTAGAAATCCAAGAAAGGAAGAATCATGCCACAGACCGGGACAAGCTGATAGCGACTGGGTTATGCCGACATTAGACCTGAGGGCCCTCGATAAGAAAGGTGGACAAGCAATCCGGTCCATGGGATCTAAATTGGTCGACACATTCAACGCGAGAGGGAACAAGGTCCACCTTGCTTCTCCGGCATGCGGCTTTGTCGGCTAGTTTTGCAAGAAGCTTAATCCTAACACTCTATCGAAGATCCTTAGACTATTCATTCTGTTTTCTGTTCCAGACTGTTCTGGATGATAGAAGGAATGCCATGCTTGGAATCGCTAATGCCAGTCCCGAGACGAGTTGAACGTTCTTGGTAGCGGCTTCCGAGCTCGGAAAGTAGAAGGATTTGACCTGAAAGGCGCGGAAGCCTGCCAGGGTGACGTTTCGGTTGCCTATTTCCGACGCGACTTTCATGAGCAGCAAAGCCCCTGTAGGCCGGAACTCCCCTATGATTTTTCCAGGGGACGGGTGAACCTGGTCCCAGGAAGTCTGAGAAATAATGCTCGCCGTGCTCCCGGACGCGGAAAGAGTGAGTGAGAGCCTCTCGTGAGTGTCCCCCAGTCCAGAATAGGATAGTGGGGTCCATTCGTACCATGACTCGTCCCAAATATCTTGGTTAGTCTGGTTTCCTCCGGTGGGTGTTGAGAGCCTCACGACTAGCGGAAATGAGGCGAAGGCGTCACGGAAATTAAGGTCGACCTCCACTCCATAGATACCTTCTCCGCGGTAGGAAAAGCTCTGAGCGCCGGATATCTTGTAAGGCTGAACGGTCCAGGAGTCGGTGTCTACACTCTGCTGAACATACATTTGCCTGTAATTCGTGCTCGGAGCCGCGAGAACCCCGGTGACAAGAAACCCAGCTCCCAGGATTAGGAGAATCAGAAACGAGAATTGTAATACTCTGAGACGCTCAGGGGAACCAATGATTGCGGGAGTCACTAACTTAGGGGGCTCCTCGACACGTGCCATGAGGGACGAGGCGGCCCTTCCCAGATTTGAGAGGCGGTATTTTCCGTCTGCCTCCTTGCTGATGAGTCCGCCGAGACTTTCTAGGTGATAGCTGAAGTGGGCACTGTCGACATCTAGTTGCTGGAGGACCTCGGTGAAGGTCTTCGGCCCGGCGGCTAGAATTCGAAGGATTTTTCTCCTCAACGGATGCTTGAGGGATGAGAACATCACGGAATACGTTTCTTCATCTGCAGCCATAGCAGTTCGCATTCTCTACTTAGCCGCTTGTCGCAAATCAATCTTTTTCTGTGGAAATTTTTAGTAAACAATCCTTTAGCTAAGAAACGCTCGAATGCATGACCCCGGCAAACTATCCTCTGCTACTATCTCCGATTGATCCTGTCCCGTTGTTCACCATAAGTGGTGACAGCAGTTATAGGACTCCAGGCAGTAGTCTATCCGGTTCGTGGGGGCTAGGCCTTCCAATAGGGTTCGCATGGGTCCGGGCTAGGAACAAATCATAGTTTAACTCCAACCGATGAAACTCACAAAGGCGACTGTCCTAGGCGGCTAACCCGGATTGTTCGACACTCAGGCTTTGGGCTCTTTCAGGAAATCAGGCGAGATCGTAGCCAGGCTGAGAAAGGAAGTCCAGATGATGGTCAAACCAGGGGTCCAGGCTCTCAGAATTTGTGACGAACTCGAACAGAAGATGCGGGACCATGGTGGCAAGCCTGCGTTCCCCGTCAATGTTGGGATCAATGAGGTTGCGGCTCACTATACTTCGCCTCCGGGGGATACGTTGACTATACCTGCTGGTTGTCTGGCCAAGATCGATTTCGGGGTCCAGGTTGACGGCTATGTTACGGATACTTCTGTTACGGTCTGTTTCGAGCCTAGGCTTGAGCCGTTGGCCCAAGCGGCCGATGAGGCGTTGGGGAATGCGATTCGGGCGTTCAGACCCGGGGTCAAGTTGTCGGAGATTGGACGGGTCGTCCAGTCGACCATCCAGAAGTATGGTCTCCGGCCGATAAGCAACCTTACAGGTCACAAGATCGAACGGTATACGATACACGCGGGAAAATCCGTCCCGAACGTCGGTGGGATGAACGGGACGAGGATCGAGGAGGGCGAGGTCTACGCCATAGAGCCGTTTACGACGCTGGCGAAGGCGGCGGGTGCTGTGGTGAACGGGTCCAGCGCCTACATCTACAGATACGTCAAACCGAAAGGAGCGACCACGGAAGACTCGAAGAAATTGCTCGCATACATCCAGTCAAACTTCTCGACCCTGCCCTTCGCGTCCAGATGGCTCGACAAGACATTCGAGAGAGAAACCGCGAAGAAAGCACTATACGACCTGATAAAACACAAGTGCGTCAGCGCCTACCCAGTCCTCGTAGAACAGACAGGGAATCCCGTAGCTCAGTCAGAACACACTGTGCTGGTAAACCGGGAAGGCTGCACGATTCTGACGGGACCTTAGCGGCCTCGGCTATGATCGTCGGACGAGCTGACGTTTCGCGGTAGATTCCAGCTGACCGCTCTTCGTTTGACGAGGCTCCGTTTTGCTCTTTGTCTCGGACCGCTTCTTGAAGAGGACCCAGTAGCCAGTCCACACCATGATAATTGTTATCCAGATGGGCCAGAAGAAGACTACCGCGATCAGAAGCAGCCGAAGGAGCACGCTGATCATGAAGAGTACTAAGACTCCTGCCAGATACAAGTCCCCTGTATAAGCCGCAACAATCGCTACCATCAAGACCAGGATTCCGAAGTACAAGCCAACGAACCGGGCCCACACTGACCCGAAAAGTCTCGAAAGACGCCGACGGAGGTCCATACCTCTAGGTCGTATCGGTGACCGAGAGTAAGGCAGGTCGTAACGGCCCCGCTAGATCGCAGAAAGACTGGTAGGTCCCCCTGGCCTCCTTCCTTCGGAGCCGGTCTGCGGTCACCCAAGTCGCTCTGGGCTTGGCGCGACAGACGTCCGAGATACACCGCCAAGAAAGCACCATACGACCTGACAAAACAAGTGCGTAAGCGCCTAACCCGTCATAATGGAGTGCAACTCTATCATCGGTATGATCCTCCTGACAGCATTTCTTATTCAGCCATTCCTCCCGGAACCAGCCGGAGATGTCCAGTTGAGGGTCCGACTTGGGCACTGAAGGACCTTAGATTATAGCATTAGCCAGACGAACTATTGTGCTTTCTTCACTTCTCCCGCAGGCTCATTCCCTTAGGGGGAGTGAAGAATTGTTGACTCCTGTTACCGAAGTCTCGAATTCAGCAACTCTTTCAAAGCGGATTTTACATAATTCTCCGAGAGGACCTTAGCCAGTTCCTTGATGTAACTTTGTTTGGAGGGAGCTTGGTAATAATCGTCTTCGAAGATGGTCCCTTCGACATATCGTCCTTTGAGTTTTATCGCGTGTTTCGTGGCTATGTATTTCAGTTCACGAACGCTCAACTTGTTCAATATATCTCTCAGTTTGTCTGCAGCAATCGTTTTTCCCTGCTTCCTCTGAAAAACTTCCCAGCTGTCCGTGCCTTGTTTCTTATTGCAGCCATAGCAAAGTGCGACGGAGTTTCTCAGTGTTGCACCTCCTCTGGAATAAGCTGTCTTGTGTCCTACCTGCATGTCAGAGAACTCGATATCCCTACTGCAATTCTCACATTTGTGATGCGCTCTATCGTAGAAGGATCTGTCTCTCCCTGATACCTAGGGTTCTCTTTGTGGGCTCATCATCCCATAAACCCATACCCTGTCTCGCCCTTACTTTTTGTCGAGACCACGCAACGATAAAGCATTTTGCAACCGATGTCTCGGGTTCAATTTACAAATCGCCACAACTCTTCTTAGTTCGCAAAGCCGCCCTGGCTTCTAGCTTTTGCGATTGCCCAAGACGACTACGGTTGCCAGCGTCAAACCTATCGCTGTCATGGCCATTCCAGCGATTATTCCAGGAAATGCGAGAGGGGAGTAGCTGGGGTTACCGAAGCAGTTTGGAACGCCGTTTGTTGTACATTCGAACTGGTTTGAGTGCTGGAAGCCGACGACGATGAACAGAGCCATAATGCATAGGATCACTCCGAGCA